>Ga0209611_10012225_pt1 | contig 12117 bp, 10 predicted proteins | sample S1TSphgellanicum_3_FD_187693 | JGI IMG/M metagenome (GOLD analysis project Ga0209611, IMG submission 187693) | Host-associated microbial communities from peat moss isolated from Minnesota, USA - S1T2_Fc - Sphagnum magellanicum MG (SPAdes) (version 2) | ecosystem: Host-associated > Plants > Peat...
GACCCTTCTTTTGGCCATAACTTGTGTTTCAGATGTCCAAATGAGCAATGCGAGCCCATTTTAGATATCTACGCTTCAAGAGCTTTCCAATGATATAAAGAACGCCACAATCCATTGAGGTTTGACCCCTGCAATCGCTCTCTGAAGTTTCGGGAGTCCATCGGGACTCCATCTCCCAAAGTGGGAGTTTGCCTTGGGAGTGTGAGGGTTCACTCCCTCACACTTTCTAACACTTTCTCACACTCCCTAACACTTTCTTGCACTCCTGGGAGTATGTGATGTGACTCCCGGGCTTCCTTTCGCCTTGACTCCCGGGCTTCCTTTTTGCTTAACTCCCGGGCTTCCTCTTTGGCCCGCACCCTTGTAATTCCCTTTGCCTTGGTCGCGAGCCCAAAGCTAGGGTTGCGACAGTTTATGTAAGACAACTTTAAGGTCCATAAGTTATAGGTCATCACTTGGACAATTTCAATATAGAATCTACGAAACCCTTTATCAACCAAAAAAACACGGCAAGGTGTTTTTTTGAATGTGTGTCTTTTTAAAATTTGTTTTTCCAACACCATTTTCACGAATTTTTTTTCAATACCTTTTTTCCCAATTTGCATGCATCTCACATCTTTTCAATTGATTTCAATGTAATTGAATTAAATTATTTTGTTTGAATTGAATTTCAAATCAATTCAAATTGCATGCAATGTAATTCGATATTTTCATTAATATTGAACTTAATTTTCACAATGTATTTAATTTTTTGAATTCATTGATCATTGTTGGTAGTGCATAACAATATGAAGCTTGAGTTATATATTTACCCTTACCTAGTTGAAATTAAAATTAGTCAAAGCACAATAATTTTAAGACCATTCCTAGGAACCAACCAAATTTGAATTGGTTATTACACAACCAACTTTAGTGCCTATCAAAAGGAGAATTCTTTTTTAACCTTGCCAATTTTATTGGTCATTTCATTTTTTCATTCTCCATCCACATACTTGGTAGGTTTTAGATGTAAAGTGAAAACTTTGAGTAGGTAGTTGGTTATGGAACATAAACCATAACATAGATTTCCAATGAAGAAATCATAATCAAGACAACCCCTAAAGTTGGTTTAGGATTTTTCTAAATTGGTTATGCCTATTTAAAGGGTTTAGGGTTTTAAAGTCATGACCCTAAATTGTAGGGATTCGAAACTATGACTCATTTTTTTGGTTGCATCATAATGTTTCTTCTACCTAAAAGGGGTAGAGCCAATAAAGTCTTTTTAGGTTCTTCCCAACCATTTTCTTAGTGAAAGGTTCTTTTGGAATCTTATTATTTGGGTTCTTATAAGTTAAGTGTTCTTTCAAATGTTCATCCTCTTTCCTTATTTGATATGTTTCTTGTGACTAGGGGTTTGAATACTTGATTTGTTCATGTTCTCCTTGTGATTTGCCCCCATTTGCAATTTCTTCTTTTTGCATGGACTTGAGTCATTCCTTTTGTATCTTATTCACACCCTTTTTTGAATGCTTTGTTTTATTGACGATTGGTAAGGTGTCATCATTTTATCATTATTTACTTGTGATATTAACAACAAATGTGACACACGACTCCTTGCACTTCCACATTCTTTCAAATAATGTACCTTCTCACCTTCTTTCAAAAGAAAAGACATGTTGTTAAGTGATAAAAACTTGGCCTTTTACTTACCCATGTTCTGTTCTTTGGGTTTTAGGAAGTTACATGGCCTCACAAAGGTACCCTACTCCCTTAACAACTTCGACATTAATTACATTATTTTCAAAAATGTTGAAAACTATCCCAAAAATCAATTGTGAAAGAAAATAATGAATCTTGCAAAATCATTTTTATTTGTTGAAATGAAAATGTCAAAATTAATTAATTATTCTTCATCGGATGTGTGTCAAAGTTGCTAACTTATTATTGTATAGTTCTTTTATATAAACATGCATGTGCAAGTTCGAATTCATACTTAATTTCTTTAAGGTTTGGTGAATTGTTTCTTGTTATATGGGTCATTCATAGTTCTTTCTCTGGTTCATTATTTGAGATAATGTTAGCAATAGTATGCATATCAACAATGAAAACACTCTGAAACAAAACAAAGGGTGAAATTCATATCACATTAGGTTTTGAGATAATTTGAATTTCACTCCTTATTTAGTAACAATGTATGGAATACCAAATGCTCTCTTATTTTGACAAGTTCACTTTTTTAAGTTTATTATTTCTTCAATTTTCCAATTCCTATTTGTCAAGTACATTTTGCCAAAATACTAGATTCCCGATTCTATGTTGCTTATACTATGTTGCCAACTCCACATTGACCCATTCCCAACTCCATATTGCCAAATCTTCAATTGCACATTATCAAATCATCAATTCCATATTACAAGTGGTACATTGCCAACTTGCCAAATTGTTTTTATTTTTTAGGCTACCCCCATTTTTCACATTGCCCCCTTAAAAATTAATATTTTTCCTAATAAATTTCATTCATTAAGTGCCCAAACAAGATTTTTTTGAATATTTTTTCTACCCATTTACCTAGTGTACCAACATCCAATTCATAAGGCTACCTACCCACCTAGGTTATCTACCTAACAACTCACTTAGGTTGCCTACCTACCACCTACCTACCTCTTGTGTACCTAATACCTACCACTCACATTGAACTCCTATGTAAGTACCTACCCCTTAGTTATTTAGGCCCACATCAACAATTTTCATGTTTATAATTTCACATTGTCAAGTTTCCAAGTTACATGGCGAAATCTTCAAGTTAATAATTTTCATTTCCAAATTTTCAAGTTTGCAAGTTTACATGTGCACTTTGAAGTTCACACATGCACATTGTTAACTTTCCAAGTTTGTAAGTTTACATGTGCATAATGCCAAGTTTACATGTACACAATGTCAAATTCACATGTGCACATTGCCAAATGCCCTAATTTGCAAGCTTACATCTAAATTAAACTTAATAGTTAAATCCAATGGCTAGATATAGTGGCAAACTTAATGGTTACAACTAGTGATTAAAATTAGGTAGGTAAGTGGGTGGATAGGTAGATAAATATATGTAGGTAGGTCGTACAAAGGTGATAAATATATGTAGGTATGTAAATAAGTAGGTGATAAGGTATAGGTAGATAGGTAAGTAGGTAGGTAAATAAATAATAGGTAGGTGGGTGGGTGGGTAGTAGGTAGGTAAATAGCTAATTAAGTAAATAGGTGGATGAACATGTTAGAGCTATCTACATATGGTAGTAGACCATGTCATATTTAACTAAATATCATTGTCCATTTTGATTAAATGTTCAATTTGACTGAAAACCATTGGTCATTTTGATTAGAGGTCATTGGCCATCTTGATTAACTATTCAACTTGATTAAAGACCATTGGCCATTTTGACTAAGGTTGTATAACTTGATTATGTGTACTTAATCAAATAAATCATTATAATCAAGTTGATCAATCAACAAATACACATCTCATTCAAGCCCTTGACCTTTAGTCAAAATGTACATGTCCATTAGTTAAAATGACAAGTTAGTCAATTTGAACCTTTTAAAAAACCATGATTTGCAATAGTGTTAACAAGTGCACAAGTTTAAAAATTTACAAGTTGCACGTGCATATTGTCAAGTTCACAAATACACATTGCCAAGTTTGTAAGTTTACAAGTTTATAAGTTTACAAATGCACATTGGTAAATTTTTCAACTACGCAAGTGCACATTGCTAAGTTCTCTAAATTTACAAATGCACCATTTCTTTTAGGTGACTAAGGCTAACCTAGGTTAACCTAGACCTCCTTATGCTATAGTTGGTTCAAATATGTTAAACTAGGCTAAAATTGACCAACTAGCCTAAACTTGGTTAAATTAGCTTACTTAGGTTAACCTAGGTTACTCAAGGCTAAACTAAATTAAACTTGGCAATTTTATGCTACCTAGGCAAAATTTGATGATGATGATATTATTATTATTATTTATTAATCCATCATACAATTAGCTATATTAGCTATAATGATTATTGTACAAATATTAACATTTAATATCACTAGTTCTATTATTATATTATTATTTCTTTATATTATGTTACCCTAGCCTACCTAGTGGAGGCATAAATTAATATTAGCTTCTTATCATAATCTATTGTAGTTTACCATAGTTTAATAAAAGTGGTTTATTAAAGCCTAACTTAACTTAGTTTAATCAAGTTTAGCCTAGTTTAACTTTAACTTAATGAATCCTAATTTTGTCATAATAACCTAGTTTAACCAAGCTTAACATGGATAAACCTAATTTAATTTAATTTACCTTACATAATTAGTGTAAGTAACTTAGTTTAACCAAAGAAGTTGAATTTTGCCAAATTTAGCATAAATGAACATATTTTAATAAAATTTAATTAAGTTTAGAATGTTTTAGCCTAAGTAGTTTAATTTAGCTTACAAACTTGTAAACTTGAGCACTTGTCAGTGTGCACCTATGAACTTGGCAATGTGCTCCTACAATCTTGGGAATGTGCACATGTAAACTTGTAGACTTCGTAATGTGCACTTGCAATCTTGGCAATTTGCATGTGTGAATTGGCAAACTTGGCGATGTGCACTTGTAAGCTTGTAAACTTATAGACTTGGCAATATGCATATGTCATCTTGCAAACTTGAAAACTTGACAATGTGTAAATGTGAATTTGACAATGTGCACATGTAAACTTGCAAACTTGGGCATTTGGCAATGTGCACATATAAACTTGCAAATTTGAAAATGGGAATTTGTCAAATTGGAAACTAGGCCATGTGGACTTGTCAACTTGGAAACTTGACAATGTGCACTTGTAAACATGGAAATTGTCAATGTAGGCCTAAGTAACTAAGGGGATGGTTAGGTACATAGGAGGTCAATGTGGGTGGTAAGTTGGTAGGTAGGCAATCTAGGTGGGTTGTTAAGTAGGTAACCTAGGTGGGTAGGATGTTAGTGCACTAGGTAGGTGGGTAAAAAATCCCACAAAAATCTTGTTTGGGCACCAAAGGAATGAATTTTAGGTATTGGGTAAAATATTAATTTTTTTGTAAAGGGGCTGCCCAAAAATGAAGTCAATTTGGAAAGTTGGCAATGTAGCATTTGCAATGTGGAGTCAACAATTTCACAATGTGAAGTTGATGATTTGACAATGTGGAACTGGGAATCTAGCATTTTGGCAAGGTGTACTTGACAAATAGGAAATGGCAACTTGAGAAAATAGTAAACCTGAAAAAGTGAACTTGTCAAAACAAGTGAGCATTTGGTATTCCATAACAATGTTCTTTGAGAAGAGATTTTTTTCGGAAAATTTTCAGCATTTAAAAAAAAAAAAAATTGTGCCAAAACCACCAAGGTACTAGGAGCATCTCCAGTGGTGCTTAGTATGTGATCCTGCACGGTAAAATTGGATGAAGAAAAGTGAAAATATGCTGGTTTGGCTCAGGAAAATGGTTTTGGCTAAGAATAATAGACAGTTTGCCATGGCTGGCAAAAGGTGCAGCGACACTCTACACCTGCCGAAAAGAGTGTAATAGGTACACAATTTGACTGGTGCTCCGTGTTTCTGAGTACTCTACACCTGCCGAAAAGAGTGTAATACCGTAGGTACACAATTTGACCGGTGCTCTGTGTTTCTGAGTGACCCATCGTAATAATTGGTCCATATGGTTTGCTATTAGTAGTCCCCCACCTATTTGCTGTCCCAGTTTTGCTGTGTTGCATACTGAGCACCGTTGGAGATGCTTTAAGGGTACCTAGGGACTGGGGAGGCTGCAAATTGTAGTAGGTATTGCAGGAAACACATGAGAGTCTTCAAGTGGAAGGAAAGCAGCCTTTGAGTTGATGACATGGCAAGTCAAATTGGTGACTAGGATTTGGTGCTGCTGTGTTACAGTGGATAAGTGTGCCACTGTTCAACTCAATCCATTTGATGTGATTATGTGTACAATTGGTGTTTCTGTTTCTTTGAATGAATTAAAATAAGAATTTTTGGTCCTTTAGTTTAGTAGTAACTAAACTAAACAAGAAATGCTTTTTTTCGGGGGGAAATTTTTGGCATCCTGGCAACAGAAAAAGTGGAGGTGTGAATGATACAATTGACATTTTTGAAAAAAAAAAATTGGGTCCAAGTTAGCACATTATTATTATGAGGAATTTTTTTCTGAAGTCACCATATTTAGACAACTTATAGGTTCCAACACATCATCAATATCAATACATAGGACAAATCTTAATTCTATTTTCTTTTTTACTTTCCTCTATGACCAGTAGCCAAATTTGGCTAAGACCTCTTGTGGATGATCACCAACCCTACTCCCACCTCACAAATTTGAAGCTATAATAGTAAATCCCCTACTTGAATAAAAACAATAAAAACAAAGAGGAATTCCTCTAAATGAAATATGTTATTATCAACCCCCCATCCATACCCTTTAATTAAAACATCAATAACTACCTGTAGACTAGGTTATATTTAAGGGTGAAGTCTACAATATATCATTAGTCTAGGACCAAATGAACTCTACACCATTCTGTGGCCTCTACCTGAGGATGAAGGGAAAGGCCTCTTCCGTGTTGCATGAATTAATTGAGTAACACCATTTGAGGTTGGAAGATAATTTCTTTAATAATAGAGTTTTCCTTAAAGTCACCTTGTCTTCACCCTGTCTTCGGGCCTCCTTTCACCCCCTATCTCCTCTTTGAGTGAGGTCCTCAAAGTAAGGAAATTTTATTAAATCTAAGTATGAAATGCTGAAACTCAGCATTTAATGCACAAGGTTCGAGATAAATTAGTAGTTGTACAGGTAGGAGCAGCGAAAATATATGTAGCACTGGCAGCAGCAGCAGTGGAGACGCTCAGGAAAGAGGATGAAACTCAGTTTACCACAAAAAAATTGGTGCATGTTTTAGTTTCACCCGCCTTGAATGCTAATGCAGTTTCTTTTTGCAGGTTAAAAATTAGCCTAAAGAAACCTATGAAATTGAAAAAGTTTGACCATGGAAATTGTAGTTAGAGTTATACCAATCAATTAATTATCTTGAAATTTTTGTACAACACACATGGCAAGGCATAACAAGGGGTGTGTCACACTGTTGCCTTGCCATTGACATTAAAAAGTATCTTAAAGCAAAAGGAGGATTATGGAAACTCAAATATTTCACCTTGATGTTTTGAAGATTATATTTCAAAAATATAATCTTCAAAAAATCCTCTAAAAGAAACCAAAATCCTTCAAGATATTTTATAACTCTATAGTTTAAACTCAAGTTTCAACATAAGCCAAAATATCATCTCTCAAAAATCCTCATGTAAAAATAGACCTAAGTCTACCTAGGGGCGAAAATCCATTAAGCTACTATACTCTATAATGAATCTAGACACAATAATATCCTTGCCTTGGTAGGCAAGGCCAATAAATGTGCTTGGTTAGAAGTTGTTGGACTTTAAGATTACATCTTTTTGGGGGAAGAAAACTTAATTGTTACTCAAGTTGATTAGGCTAGGTGAAGGGACTACAACATAAAAGGGTTCTCCAAAAATGTATTTAAAATGGTCTATCCTCATCTAGATATGAAATCTACCCATTTTTCTAGACTTTTGATTTCTCCTCTAGGTATAACCCAAGGTCTAGATGGAAAAAAAATCAACCATTTTTGTAACTTTTGAAATCAGTAGCTTTTGATGATATTATGGTGTTAAAAGTTGAATGCCACTCATGGAAAGGGAAGGAGGCATTATTAGGCTAAGGACCTTCAAAGATCCATGACATGGACCATTGGGAAGTACTTAATACAAGTTTGTATAGGGCTTAATAGGGTTTGTATATAGGTAACCCTAAACCCTACTTCAATTTCCATTGTTGAAAACAGATTAAAACTTATGGTTGATCTTTGATTCTTTTGAGAACCATGGTTGTGAACTTACAGTGAGAACGGACCTGCTGATAACGGCTGGGTATCTGATCCTATTGTTGATAACCACCCAACATTGGTAAACTACCCGTGTAGGCGGGTAAGTATCAATCATAGATAAAGTTGGGCGGGTACCATGTGTGGTTACCATGTGTGCAGGTGAGTAGGTAACCCACTTATGAGTACTACAGGAGTGGACCCATGTGGATGGTCAGTACATAAAACTTCAAAGAAATGGCAATCTCCATTAAGAACCGGCGGTTCTCTTTCTGGTTCTTACACCGGTGAATAACTCCAAGATGAAAACTAGTTCTCGCAATGTGTATAAGGAAATAATTTATTCATGAATGGCTAGGGTGTTAGGGTTTAGGGTTATGTGGAGCTGAGAGTGGACCCAACCAAATCCTAGTGAAACCCTCAGCTAAAAAGCCCACACAACTGAGGTTAGCTGAGGGTTAGCCCACATTTTTTAATTTTTGGAAAAAAAAAAGCTTTGATGGAAAAATAAAAAAATTTGTAGCAAGTGTCTAATGAAGATAATTACTTTGTGTAAAAAAATGAAAATTAAATAATGATAATTTGCTACTTTTAAAGTGAATTTTTAATGTTCAAATTTCACACATCAATTTATGAGTTTTTTTTTTTTGGTCCACATCTTTTCTCTTACATGATTCACCTTGTGAGTATATTTTTCATTAAACTATGCGGTTTCCAAACATTGGAGAGAGTAAGGATTTTAAACGGTTTTATTTTTAAAATTCTTGTAATGATACAAAACCTATTTAGATATACGTATTCATGCATTCAAGGTATTCCATATGCCAACACTTTTGGCTTGGAATGGAATATTCCAACACCCACCTTCGGATTTGGGTTGTGTTATGGGATATTAAGGTGGATTCACATGTGTAATGGACCTTTGGTGCTACCTTCCTTAACACCAACTTACCTTTTGGAAAAGTGCCACATCTTGTGATGATGTTACCATCAACCATCGTTACGTGTAACAATTCACACTCAACATTTGAGATGATGATGTTATCATCAACCATGATGGTAACCATTGTTACATGCAACAATTCACACTTAACATTTGAGATGATGATGTTATAATCAACCATGATGGTAGCCATCATTACAAGTAATAATTCACACCCAACATTTGAGATGTTGGTAGATAATTAACTTTGTAGGTTGTAGAGATACAAAATACCATCATGTTCACATTGTTATTTATTTTATTTTATTTCTTATAGTCGATGATCTTCACGCCATTCTTTCTTGTGTGTTGAATGTTTCTACAAAGGTGTATCTTTTTGCTTCTAATCAAACCTAACACCATTGTTGCACTTTTGTTACAAGTGTTAGCAACAACGAGAGCTTTGACAAATTGTTCAAACGATGTTGCTTGTTTAGTGCTTAGACCTACCTCATTAGCCTTCCAAAGCCGTCTACAATGCTCAACTTTCATAATTTATCACATCCTTTTTATTTTGGTTGTTTTTTAAGCTTTTGCTTATAGTTTTGATTTTTGTTACACTATCTCACAACAAGAACCTTTGTTGTTGGAGGAAACATCCCAAAAAAAAAGAGAAGATGTGATCTTTTGGTGATGGCAATGGAATAAAATAGTGTGGCTATAGGGATCATATTTTTGGAACATGGGAACATCTATGTTCCCAAAGCAAATAAACCTTTGTTCTCAATTAAAAAAAACATTAAGGTAAAGAGCCATTTTATGAGTTGTTATGTAACATTGCATTATTAATTCAAAATCTTTTTTTTTAATAAAGATTTGATGTTAAGTTAGCAATGACTTAACATTTCATTAACATAAAAGTTACCATTAGCTATCACATAGGCAACCACATTAGATTTTGTGGTACCCAACAATTTAGGTGTGAACCTCTCCAAGTTTGTAGAATTCCTAGCATTGAATTAGGGACTACTTAGCATTAGATGTGAACCCACCCTTAAATCATTTACTCCAATGGAAGTGATTTTTAAAAGTTTCATCTTGAATCATTTAAATTAATATCCATATCTTATTTTATTTTATTTTGATATTTATTTATTTATTTAATTTATTTCCCTGAAAGACTCAATATGTAAATGTCAAAAATACATGCATTTTTGGCTACATAACTAGGGGTTAATTATGTCCATGTTTGACAAATTTTTTGGGGATCTTTGTAGGTGTTATAACTTGTTGATTATAAAGAAGACAAATTTCATATCGAAATCCAAATCATGTTGACACCAAATTAAGCCACTTTTGAAGGCTCTCAAATAATAAAAATTTCTTGTCCAATCAACATTATTTGTTAGTGTTTTTTAAAAGATTTTTTCTTTGTAGCCAAAGTGACAATCTTTTGTAAGGGGATTTAGCCAAATCTAGTTATAAAAAATAAATTATAAAATCTAACCATGTTTTTTTCTCTTTTTTTTGCTACACAATGAAAATAAAATACTTGAATCTAAGTTGTTTTTACGTTTAATTCTCACTTTTGGTAATTCGGAACTTGCAAAATCATCTTTAATTATTTATCTTTTGGCAAAATTTCACCTTTAAACAAAGGTTGGCTAGGTTGCTTACCGCCTTACCCATCATAATAAACAATAGTTCAACCATTACCAAATACATAAAGTTGTAAAAAAATGTGATAACTTTGAGGTTGATATTACATTTATCCTTAAATTGGTCTATAGTTTCGACTATAGTTTCACCTTTAATCTTTGGTTTCATCCTCGGTTATTTGATATGGTTAAAATGAACAAATTTTAAGGAAAGTTAGTATGAAATGTTGAAACTAAATGGCATTTATTGCACAAGATTTGAGTTTTTTCTTAATGGTAGTTAATGATAGCAATAAAAATTGCCTAATGTAAACTAAGGATGCAAACCCAAACTCAAAATATCACCAATTTTTGACTTATCATTTCATGCTCAAGGCTAATCAACAACTACATTCGTTGGTACATCATATATGTGGTGGATGAAGATTTTCATCTAGTCACGTCCCCCAAGAATCGTTTTGGTTCACCGTGTTCCCAATGACTATTGCAGGTTGATCTGGTTCCCCAAGGGCCTTTTTGGTTCATTGCATTCCCAATGGCCACTTCTTTGTGACAAGGAACCAACATTGGGAACACAATGAACCAAAAAAGCTCCAATTTAATGATATATATGTGTTGTTTTCTTACACAAAGGGGGGGGGGACTATGTATGGGACTATGTATGGGGCTAGTTGGGCCCAAGTGTGAACGCATTGAGGAGCCGGCCTCAACTGCTATTTCCTTGCAAACCCAATTTTTGCAATTTGTTTGAATTTCTAGCAACAAAATCCACTTAAAAATCAATATCTTCCACACCTTAGCTCTGAAAATTGTGAAATAAACTCTATTAAATCTGACTCATCAAGGGCTTTCCAACACCCCCCAAATTCCAATACGGTTTTGCAGTTTTGATTTTATTTAATTGTCATTGAGAAAATGGTTCAATAATCAATAGCTTCCACAATGTAGCTCCAAACAATCTCAAACCAAGTCAGTGCACCCCTACTCGACGAGAGCTTTCTGAACATACCAAGAGTGCGACATGAAGCGTCATGGTTTGAGAAATCTCAGCACAACGAAAAAAACAAAACAAAACAAGGGGTGTGTCACATTGTGGCCTTGCCATTTACTTTAATAAGGATCTTAAGGCAAAAGAAGAATTATGAAATTCAAATATTTCACCATGCAAAAATATATTAATAAAAAAAATCCTCTAAAAGAAACCAAAATCCTTCAAGATATTATTATAACTCTATTATAACTAATCTCAAGTTTCAACACAAGCCAAAATATCATCTTTCAAAAATCCTCATATAAAAATAAATAGACCTATTATTATTACCTAGGGGCCTATAAAAATCCCTTAAGCTACCACACTCTATAATGAATCTAAACACAAATATCCTTAAGGGCCTTGGTAGTAGTAGGCAAGGCCAACAAAACAAACTTACCTTGCTTCATAGATAGATGGAAATTTAATTTATTTGCTACTATTATCCTCTATTGAATTATTGTGTGGTGCATGAAGTGGGCAATTGGAGGCATGTGAACCAACAACATAGTTGAGGATGGTGCGGGTGGGGTTTTTTTTTTTTTTTTTATAAAAAAATTCCCCAAA
>Ga0209611_10012227_pt1 | contig 12115 bp, 4 predicted proteins | sample S1TSphgellanicum_3_FD_187693 | JGI IMG/M metagenome (GOLD analysis project Ga0209611, IMG submission 187693) | Host-associated microbial communities from peat moss isolated from Minnesota, USA - S1T2_Fc - Sphagnum magellanicum MG (SPAdes) (version 2) | ecosystem: Host-associated > Plants > Peat...
GGGGTATCCAACTATTTAAACCCAAAATTTCACCAAATTAAATTATGTTTCCTTTTACAAAAGAAACAAATGTAAAATGTCTTTTTACATCATTAAAAAAAAAGTTGTGATTTTTTTTCAAAGTTCTATAATTAATCATTAGTATTAATGTATGATTAATCTTGTTAAACAAATATGGTCTTGATTAAATGGCTATATTTGCTACTTAATTAATGTTTTTTTTTATGACTAATTTTTTGCCAACTTAAGGGGGCAATAACATCCCCAAATTTTTTTTGAAAGAATAGTTTTTTGGGCCAAATTTAAAGTATATACTGTTAAATTTTTACAATAAAATATCATAAATAACCATAATATTGAAATTTTTAAACAAGTTTATAACTACACAACTTATTTATAACCAAATGTGGCAATCTTCTATGGATGATTACCATTTTAACAACATCATAAAAATAAATAAATAAATTTTTACCTAATCCATATTGGGGAAAATAAAAACTTGTAATTCTTCAAAAAATGGATATATTTTATGTAATGCAAAAAATATTTTAAAACTTAATAAATGCATTTTTGAATTTACATTGAATTTATAAATTTGTTTTGTTATTAGAAAAAATATGTTTGTTGATTTATTCATGAAATGTTATTTTAAGTTGTTATTTTTACATTGTAAATTTAATTTTTGTAAATTATGATAATTTTTATTTGGCTAAATTATTGAATAAACTTCAAGATCATCTTTTCATTTGTATCATTTGAATACATTTTGCCCAAAAAAAGAAGTATGTTGAGGTTTGAATTTCCTAAATAATTTCATGCCAAACATGATAAACTGAAAATTTTTCATCTTTATTCATAAAGTGTTCAAGTGGTTTGGTGCTTAAGATCTTAGTATGTTTCCATGAGGTCTTGGTTTAAATTCTTGATGGATGCATGTTTTAATGTATTTTGTATAAATACAATTCACAAACATATACATCATGGTGAATATGCAAACATGTAGATCATGTTTAAATGCTGTCAAAAAAAAATTGTCAACAAAATTGAAAAAAAAAACTTAAATTTTTTTCATGGCATGTTGTGACAAATATGTAATGTGACTCCACAATCCAAAAAAAGAAGAAGAAAAGAAGGTTATATGAAGACATAATGGGTTATTCCATGTCATATTAACTTGGGACCTCATATTTCCATATCATAATTTTTTAATTTAAAATTATCTAATGCAACATGTGACTATCCAAAACAACTAAAAAATATTTCACTAAAAATGTCCTAATCAACTAGTTCTTTTTTACCAAAACCATACAAGTTGCATATTAGTCAATTTTGTCCTATTTCACTAAAAGCCTAATGAATTTGGGTAGTGGAAAAAGACAAGATTTCTTCTTGTGGTTTTAGTACTTTGCCTATTAAGGTGGTACGCCTCATGATAGTTGTTTCTTTGGAACTAGTTTATGCTTACGAGCCAAAAAGTCCAAGTGTGATTTGAGGTTGAAACCATGTCCATCATCAATTGGTAAAAAACACAAAGTCATAGCCTATGGGGTTATGCAACCCACATAACATCTCTACCACAATCTTTGTGTGAATGCCCTATGCACAACAAAAATCAACCATCAAATCTTCAAGGAAAATTTGATTCCCACTAGTTGCCTCCACCATATCCAAGGCAATGCTTCAAAGATGCTCCTTTAAATTTAGGTGGTCAACTTTTGAGTTTATGTATGTGGAGTTGTTATTATGTTGGGAGGGTGTATCCACATGTGGATTTAGTAGGTTTTGTAGTTCACCATGAGTAATCCCTTTCAATGATCCACAAAAACAAGCGATTGTGCCCTCTACAAGGTTAGGGAGAACAAGCATCAAGACCTTGAATTGATGCTTGTAAATGCTTCCATGTTGTGCATGGATGCAATTACAACATGTCCATTATGATGTTGGGTTGTGGATGGTGTATTGCACATGTGCTTTCTTGGATGACATGATTAGCATTGGACCACTTTCATAGGGAGGCAATGTAACTTTTGTATGAAGAATCAATTGTGCTTCCAATAAAGCCCCAACTACAAACAATTGTTAACATTTGATATTCATAAACCCAAAGTTTTTATGTGGACGTTGATATTAGTATTGAGTGAAGATGTCTTTAGTTAACTCATAAATGCACTAATTCACACAAGAACCAACCAATATGTTCATCAATTTTAACTTGACCTTCAAGGTTTAAGGATGGAATGGCAAAGAAAATATATTGGATTTTGATTAAAATTAATAAGGGTGGAAGCACATTATGGTGACCCACCTTTTGGGTATTTAGATTTTGGGTCTAAGTTTTGGTGTTTGGGCCTTAGGATTATGATTTTCAAAAAGCTAATGTTATGTAATATTATATGAAATAAAAATAAAAATTTAATCATTGAAATTCAAATAACCATGGGTATATTTATGGCATACATAGTATGACAAAGTCAATTTTAAATTTAAGATTGCACTAGGTATTTGGTTTGATTAATAGTTCCAATAAATGTTTGAAATGGATTTTATGCATCAACCCAACTCATAATGCTTGTCACCTTGCATTTCAAAGTGATTGTTTGATACATACTTATGGTCAATTATTTGAAGAAATCCCATTTGTGAAATGAAACTGATCAAACTTTTCACATGGTTCATAAACATGGTTCAAAGTATGTGCAATTGCATGTGAAATAAGTACTATAAATTTCATAAAGGTTTTAAATCATTTAAATAGTTTTTGGAATATATTTACATTTTTCAACACACAATTACAATATTTTTTGGTAAAAATAGATTCAAATCCACCATGATACACAAATGATTTTTTTTTTTTTTTTTTTTTTTTTTTTTGTATTTCATTGATTAGGTTATGTTCCACCATAATATGAAAAAACCATTCTCTAACTCTTTCTTAGTGTTGCCATGGTTTAGGTTCAAATACATTCACCTAGGAAAACATTACCATGTGACTACATAAAGGGCCAATCATTGTAGTGTGCTTTCACCCATGATTGGATCTCAAACTTGTTAAAGACTTGGTTTTCTTTAGACAATGTAATTTGATGAAAAAAATATTGAAAATATTTGCATCATATTAAATGAAAATATTGAGTTATGGACTTTTTTCACTAGTAAAAAACAATTGGTTTTTCAACAATATGTTGTCCATAACATATTGAAAATAAGGTGATTCATGTTTGGATTTTTCACACATGTCTTACTTAATGACCTTTAAATGCAACGAATTGCCAATGGAAATTTTTTTTTAAGACTTGTAACTTTGGTATTCCTATGCAATGTGTCACACCAAAAAATTGTGGTCAACATGTAGTGTAAAAAAGTTTGCAAAATGAATTTTAATGGATGTTTTTTCTTGTTGTTTTTTGGTCCACCTTAACTTCCATTGACCCAAGAATGCAACATCAAACTTGGTGGACTTAGTTCTAATCAATGTTGATGCATGCTACATCCATTGGGGCAAGTGACATGAATATATTACATAACTAACAATTAATTATTTAGAAAGGGGGAGGGGAATTTACTTGATGTTGTTGATTTCCCCTTTATCACAATCAATTATGAAAACATTGGGATGTCATTATGGGTTAGTTTTGTGAAGGTTCTCATTCAAAGCATGCATCCATGGTTTCAACTCGCCCCACCTACATCATGACATAATATAGTGTGCTATAGGAATGCCATTGTGCCATTGGTCAAACATCATTGAATGGTATGATATGGGAACTAACACAATTCACAATATATTAATATTTCAATGTATTATGGTGTGAGTAGAAAATGCTTGAAGGTGATGTTAATTGAACATTGACATGAACTATAATGAATGAAGGCATGATTGATCATTACAATTTGCAAATTTTCACATGTATTTACGTAGGTCTATTGATTTGTCCTATTAATGTTTCAATTGTACCAAACTACATATGTATCAATATTAGATTACATATCTATTAAGTACCAAATTGTATGTGTCATTTTTTCTCATTTGTCCCAAAGGTTGCATTAATTTCCCATGTTTAATCATCATCTCCCTTTGCCATGGTGTTTGAATATTGAGAATGAAAGGCATGCTTTGTGCAATGAGACCACCATCCACCTTTGCCTTAATTTTTTGATAGTTAAAACATTGAATTATTCTTTTGTTGGACGTGGATATGCACTTTTCACATTGTTTTTATGTAATTGGTATTTTTTTCAGCCAATTCCCCAAACAACACCCTAACATTTTGTTCAATGATGAACATGTTTCTATTCAACTTGCATGTCCCTAACATGATGTCCTTCACATGTCACCTATGTTTTTCCATGATTTGAAACATTGAATGTTAGTTGTTCCATCATAAAATCTTTGATCTCATGTGATACATGGGTAGCAAATGTAGATTTGTCACCCATATGTAAGTTTGCATGCACATTTAGACCATTTTGATTCACATGATATCATTAGATCGAACATAACTTAGACACATGCTTGAGCAAATACCATGTATTAATGGTGAACTTAGTTCTACATCCCTTTTTTTATTGAGCTATCCAATTTATTCCAAAAGTCTTGTCTACCTGTGACTAGTCTTTGATGGGATTACTTTACCATTGATGTCCAATTTTTTGCATGCACATTCAAATTTCATGCAATATTTTTTGCAACATTCATGAGATTGTTAGGACCATATTGACATTGGTTCATATGGATAACCATGTTCCAATTTATTGTTACCTATGGGGTAAATTACACTACAAAAACAAAAACAAACCACATGTTTCATGTTTATTGTATAATAGAATTAGTTCATAAGATGGTATAACATCACATTTATACATGCATAATACTCATGAAAATCTTGGGGTAGGAATGTCATTGGAATTTAAAATGTGAATTAAAATTTTTAAAAGCATTATACACTCATGCTTGTTGCAACTCATTGTCAAGGTGCATTATGTCTTTTTTGCAAAGAAATTGACATTTTCCACCATCTTGACCTTCCTTGCTAGTTACAAAATGAAGCACCCATGTTGTGGGGATGAATGGAATGTCGACAAGGCAAGGGCCTTGTTGCATCCTAGTGTGTCAAAAGATAAATTTTCAAAGGAGGTCTTCATGGTCAAAGGACCATTTGGTGGGGTTTGAATGACATGTTCCAATGCATGTAATTCAACTTGATAACTATGTTCATACAAATGCAACAATTTCCCCTCTATGCTTCGAATCATTGTAAAATATATATTAGTTTCTATGCATCTTACAAATTTGTGAAAATCAACACAAAATTAATCTTACATGCTAAACACATGGTATAATATTTACTTGCACAAAATTAGGTCACAATGACATGTGATAACTTTGTAAAAACGATAGAAGTGTATTCCAAAACACTTTAAAAATAACACAAGAAGAACATGTGAAGAGGAAGTTGAAATAACTTGATTTATAAAAGCTTAAAAAATGTGACCCTACATGCTAATTTGCAATAAAATCCTTGTTGAAAGTTGAACAAAATATTCAAAACAAACAAAAAAAATGCAAATATCAATAAGCTATAATAGAAAAAAAGGAAAGAAACATATACTAAGTGCCAAATTTTCATATGCAACCATTTATTTTTCAAGTGTGGAATACTCATATTAATACACTCAATGTATTGTTCACACCAAGTGTAAGTAGCATATTGGTGCTTTTTCATTAAATTAACAATGATTTTACCTTGCCCATAAACTTGAAAATGTGGCAACTTGTAATTGCATTTTGAAATATTTTTTACCCTTCCTAAGTTTAGACATGTTAAAAAAGTCCTTAGGGTATCAAATGACTTTTAATGTATCAAAAGCACATTGCAAATAACAATTGGTTATAGTCAAATGATGCCCATTGACTTCAAAAAGATACCAATGTAACCACATAATAGGCACTTGTCATCAAAACCTAATGATCATTTATGCTAGGGATTTGAAAGGTAATAAAATATATATGTACAAAATTTTTTACCCTTCGGGTGAAACATATACATGATTTAAGATGAGTACACCTAGGTAAAGGGACCATGATTTTATCCAATCCATACCCCATGGCAAATGTGAAAGGTAAGATATATTGATGTTAATGCTTGAAATCAAACATTTGAATTGTGCATCAAAATTTCTTTTCATCTTCTTCCTTTTATAGCATGTAAAGCACTGGCAGAAAATTCCTGGTGTATCTCGAGGGCATCTTATCAAACAGAATGTCTCCTTGACAAAGGGTGAGGCACCTTGGAAAGTGAATGTTTGCACTGGAAGGCATTTTACTTCTTAAAATTTTCCATTACACCCATATCCACTAGGTGTAACAAGGAAAAAAATAAACAATACTTTTCTGCCAGTGCTTTACATGTGGGGGGGGGTTGTTCCCAAATAAGCACCCCTTAGCAGGGTGTTACGCATTTGGACATGATATGGTAAGTGGGCAGACTGATTTCTTCTAGTGGCAGAGTTTGAAACCTGAACATGTGAGCTGTACTTTCTGAACTTCCAGTTTAGGGGTCACAGACTATATGGTAGGGCCCCTTCCACTCCTCCTTTCAGATGAGAACAGGTGACATACCAGGGCCTGTTTCAGAACATAACTGGTGTGCCCCACTGTTGGTTCGCATCACAAGTGGAACAGCAGAACCAGAAGTGAAACCAGCAAACCACCACCTGTCCCACCTAACAGAAACCTAAAAAAGTACCTGAATAAGACACCAAAACCTGTTATGGTGGTGAGCTCCTTGTGCTGAAGAAAATTGGCCAAAGCTTCTAAATAACCCTTTGAGTGATTTGGTGGCTATAGGGTCAATGAGTGTAGACAAATCTTGATGTGAGGGATTCTAGAATTGGGTTTATTCCTTGCTCTGAAATCTTTTAATTGCTTACTCTTTAGTTACATCCTAAGCATTTGCAGACAGTTAAGATGTTATATTTTATCATGAGTTCCAAAACTAGAATCACAAGTCTGATTCACAACTACATTGAGATCACAAAATGTCCAATTGTAGTCTAAAATGAAAAACCTTTCTACTGACATTCATCCAGTCAAATGATATGCTTGTTTGATAAATTGTTCGGCTTACAGTTGCTAGAACAAAGCATTGTAAAAATGCAACACAACACTGTTCTCAAGGTTCAGCTCTGACATAAACTTCTCATCTCTTTCACTTTCTCCCCTGATCTACTCTTGTCATCTCCTGTTCCATGCTTACAAAACCAAACACAACAGCACCTTAAATGGCTTCAACACATCTAGGACATTCACATGTGATGGTTGCTGTTCTACCTCCATCTCCAGTCAATGCTCATTTAACATACACTGAAAGAAATACAAATGCCACTGCCAAATTGGCAAAAATATAGCAAACTTGAAAACAACCAGTTCTGAATCTTAAGAATTCAACCACAAACTGAGCTGCCAAAGTTTTGTACACACCTGTCATGAACTACCTAACCCTTGAAATCAGCTACCATCAATACCAGAAAAGTTTTCACACCATTTGGCACTTTACATTAGTCATCATGTTCAGTTCCAAAGAAAACATTTTTCCTTGCTTCTGAACTTGAAGAAGACTTTCACATGTAGTCATTGAAGGATAATTCTTTTGATCAATGAGCCAGCCTCAGGAAAGATGAGTATCATTCATATGTGCACAGGACACACACAACACATTATTTATAACCACAGGTGATAGATATTATCAGGGCCAAGAAATGGTAAACTGTTTGTGGTTCATTTCCCTAGTTTGCTTATTTCTGCTACTGCACTTGAGATGCAAATGGAAACTCTTGAACAAGTTGCCAAAAGATGCAGAAACTATCAACACCCTGTGTGCCTTCTGCATGTGTTACTGTTTATGATGGTTGTGGTGGGTCATCAGGTGCTTCTCTCAGCACTAGATAACTTGAGGCAGCTACTGCTGCAGTACTATTGTGACCTCAGAACTCTCCACAACAATGGGACCACATGCCATGCTGTCTTCATTTTCCTTGCATCCAGATGTTTTTGCATGCATTGCAAATGTGGAATGTTGGGTCCAGCAACAGGAATAAAAGTGATAAAAGGATTGGTATGATGGCAATAATGCCATTGCTTACCACTGGTGATAATGGGAAAACCTTAACCTGATTCATTTGATTCTTATTGTGATGCAAACAATGCTGATCAGAAATAGCAGGTCAATCTTTGAGCAGACACAAAGTTTTCATATTGTATTATACATTCTTTTCTCACATGAAGAACTTGGGTGCACAATCAGTTAGGAAGGCACCCATTGCAGACAAGAAAACCACCCATCATGGGCTGATTTCTCTGTACCATCAACATGGAATTGGTAACTTATGTTATGCAGATATGTTAGCACCAAGGTTCATCCCCTAACAATTGGTCATGGATTCAGAGTTCAAACTATGCTAGTTGCTCCTCAGAAAAGCTAACCAGCAATAATGTCCATCAGTGGATGAACAAGTTATCTATGGTTTGTGAGCCCTAAAGCTTTCAAGGTTCTGGGTGAGTTGTTGAAGTGAGTTGTCCTGACTGCTAGGATATTTTAGACAGCATCCACATCTGAAAGTTGAGGAGAGACCAGTTTACCGGGACATAACATCTGGGTTGCTAGGCTGATAGGTACATGGAGAGTTAGGGTGTCCTAAATTGGCACATTGCACTTTCTTTCACTCCAGCACAAGGTCTTATTGAAATGCAGCTGATCCCACTTAAAACTCAAGGAACTGTACAACTGTAGTATTGTCTGCAACAAGACCAATCTCTTTCATATAGTGATCCAAACAATGTCTCTACAACTGCACGTCCTGCAATTGACCCTCGTACATCATGATCCCAGCAGATCAATTACATTATGCAGGTCAGTAATCTTAGAGGCGAGATTTGCTGTCCTTTATTGGAGTACTCAAACTCACACCACTGGCAGCACGCTCTTCCAGGAAGGCACAAGGCTTGAAGAAGTCACCATATACTTGTGCCCATTTGTTCAGCCTTGCAAAGATATGCTTTGGACCCACCAAGTCAGCCCAGAAAACAATTCCCCCTCGGTAAGGTGGGAACCCCATGCCAAGAACTGAAGCAATGTCGAGATCGGAAGCCTTTACTACCACTCTCTCCGCCAATACACGGCAGGCTTCATTGACGACTGGAAACATGATCATCTCCACAATGTCCTCCTCACTCACTGCCAAAGGCTTGTTATTGGGCATGATGCCAGCTTCCTCCTGTGACTGTTTCACAAACTGCATTATATCAGGAGCTGGACGAGCCTTCCGTTTCCCATCATACTCATAGAAGCCCTTGCCATTTGATTCTCCAAGACGTTTGGCTTGCAGCATAAGAGGGATGAGCTGAGAGACATACACACGATCAGGAAAAGTTTTCACAAATTGTGCTCCAACTGCCACTCCAACTCCAAACCCCACCAAATCTGTCAGTCTGAAGGGTCCCATAGGCATGCCCCAAGCCTTTATGACATTGTCAATGAGGTAGATATCAACACCGAGATCGACAAGCAAACATGCTGCCATTGTGTAGGGAAAGAAAACTCGATTCACAGCAAAACCTGTACAGTTGCCAACTACCACTGGCACCTTCTTGATGGTTTTTCCCACTGCCATGAGATCAACCAGAACTTGTGCTGATGTATTCTCAGTCCGCACAATCTCCAAAAGTGGCATCACATGAGCTGGGCTGAAAAAGTGGGCACCAACAAGCCGGTCCTCAGATCGAATCTTTGCAGCCACCAAATTGAGGTCGATGGTGGATGTGTTGGAGGCAAGCACACAATTAGGGTTACAATTCTTCTCCAATTCCAAAAATATGTTTTGCTTGAGTTCAATATTCTCTATCACAGCCTCAATCACCATATCAACAGTCTTGAAGTCCTTATAGGTCAGGGTTCCTATCACCATGTCCATGGTCTTCTCAAACTTGTCTTGTGACAACTTCCCCTTCTTCACTTGGCTCTGTAAGTTTGCTCGTATGCGGCCCAGTCCCTGCTGCAGGAACTGATCGTTGATTTCCTTCAACAGAACTGGAATGTTACTGAGGATCAGGGCAGTGGCAATACCTGATCCCATGAGTCCACCCCCTACCACAGCCACTCTTTTGATACTCCGTGGCTTCAATCCCAAGTCAGTCACTCCTGGAACCCTAGCTGTGGCACGTTGTGCAAAGAAGACGTTGACAAGGCTCTTGGCGGTGTCAGAGACAACGACCGTTGCAAAATGTTCAAGCTCCTTAATAACACCAGCATATCCACCAGAAACCACACCTTCCTCGATGGCATCAAGGCACAGTTGAGGGTGTGTCAGATTGGGGGCAGTTCGCTTCACCTGCGCCCTGGCAAACTTGATGATCTCCCGAGCCTCTCCAAGAGGCTCTAGTTTATCAGTGCGCTGCAGCGAAGACAATCTGGGCTTCGTTCCTTGCGCAATTTCCAGCGCCCATTTACGTGCAACAAGCAACAACTCTGCAGGAGGCACGATAGCATCTACAAGTCCGAGTTCTTCACCTGTTTCTGCTGGAATGGGCTTGGACAACAACATCATCTCTATGGCTTTGGTCAAGCCCACCAACCGCGGCAATCGTTGCGTGCCACCAAAACCTGGGATAATTCCAAGCTGAAGCTCTGGAAGCCCTAACTGCGCCTTGGGAGCAGAAATGCGGGCATGACAAGACATAGCCAGTTCCAAACCCCCACCGAGCGCAAGCCCCTCAATCGCCGCCACCGACGGCTTCTTGGCCTCCTCGATTGTATGAATCATGAGATCCACCGATACTCGGTTCAGATCCCCAAACTCCCCAGTCTGCTGAATCGCCGGAAAGCTCGCGATGTCAAAACCGCCGGAAAACTTACCTCCGGCACCCGTCACAACGATTGCCTTCACCTCCTCTCTCGCCATCGCTTCATCATACTTCTCCTTGATCCCAAACAAAACCTCAAACGCCAACGAATTCACAGGCGGATTCTCCAACGTGATCACAGCCACGCCGTCGGAACCAATCTCCATCCGCACGCTCCCCTTCCCCATGATCTCTCTCTCCCACCACCTCCTCCTCCTGCTAGGTACTACTTCCCCAAAAATAAAACCCCAAAACAAGCACCCCAAAAGAAAGAACAAAGAAAAAAACACACACCCCAGCCCCCGCCCGCCAAAATTACTCCACCAAACGCCTGAATCTCCTCTTCAAATAACCACAGCCTCAAAAGCACGATCTTACATGTAAATCGCCAATCTCACACAACCAAAGAAGCGATTCACAATTGAATTCAGAAGAGAGAGAGAGAGAGAGAGAGAGAGAGAGCGCAAAAGAGAGAGCTTGCTTGCGTGCTTGCTTTGCGTTGGCTTGCATCGTTTACACGTCGAGTTAGACCGTCAAAGCGCTGCAAACGACAAAAGAATGCCGCCACCGAAAACGGGCGGTGGATTAAGCTCGATCTGTATTGGGATCTCATCATCGTGTGGCCCACGATCGGACATGTGTACACATCAACGGCGATGCAGCATTCGTTTGCTTGGTTTCGTTGGTTTGTTTGTTTTTTTATTATAGATCATAACCCAACTTCGGCCAGAGTGAATTAACAGCCACCAATGCACCAGTTGGCCGTTCTGTCCACTGGATGGGTTGCGTTTTTTCATTCGGCGCCGGATGGGCCTCATCACAGTCGATTTTTTTTTGCTGCTGACCACTGTACTTTTTTTTTCTTTTATTTTATTTTTGTTCTTGGCCGTTTTTCCTGGACCTGACCTCACACATAACTACCCTGCTCACTTTCCTACCCTCATAAGTATTGCACCAACCTACTGACACAGCTACCCTAATAACTAGTTATCCTTCCGACCTAGCTATTGTACTAACTACCTACCCTACTAACCTAGCTACTCTATTAATTACATACCCTACTAACTTAACCATTAGGTTTAGGGTTGAGACACAAATTAATTAATAAAATTTTCACAAATGTATAGTAATTAATCTAAAGTAGGCTAAATTTGGGGGGGGAATTTCAGGGTTTACACATATGTGAAATAATACAATTGCATTTTATATCTTCTTCAA
>Ga0209611_10012228_pt1 | contig 12115 bp, 13 predicted proteins | sample S1TSphgellanicum_3_FD_187693 | JGI IMG/M metagenome (GOLD analysis project Ga0209611, IMG submission 187693) | Host-associated microbial communities from peat moss isolated from Minnesota, USA - S1T2_Fc - Sphagnum magellanicum MG (SPAdes) (version 2) | ecosystem: Host-associated > Plants > Peat...
CCGCAAAACTTTGTGTTACTCTAAAAGCGTGGATATGCTGAGACATTCAATCAAATTATTAGTGTATTACTTAAAGCATCAACAATTACCAGTATTTTCTTAGCTCCTCCCGCATTTATGCAACACCACTAGGGGCAAGATAGGCTGAAAGCCTTCGTCATAATTCTTTTGTTTGTTACCTTCATCATATCCCTCAAAGTCCTGTTTACTTCCTATTACACAACCATAGCAGAAGATTTTTAGGAAAGAATAAGGGTTTTAGCTATACTACTGACATCGACACTCCCTAAATTGACTCGATTCACAGCCTGAGATCAAAATATAGCATGGATATGCTAGCAAAGCGGCACGTTATGTACAGGTGCTTCCCAATCCCCTTATATAACACCCGTGATTCTTAAGAATTTCTTCCTTGTTTATACCAGAAGCCTAGAATACAATCAGTTGTGAAAGTTACAGTAATCAGCACCGAATAAAAACGGGCAAACGACTCTGAATTGCTCAATCCTTTAGGGAAGCAAAAAGCACATAAATATAGAGCTAGTGCCACATATAAATACCCCGGTATAAAGAGACCTAATGACTAACAACACAGCGATGAAAAATAGCAAAAAGGCGCACAACCCCCGACCCGAATCATCCGGCTCACAATGCAGCATACCCTGGATAAGTAACCGGATAATGAGAAAACCCATTCATTCCGAAACGCAGATCCAAAGCAAGTATCAGGTTGAAACCCAGACCGACCCACCAAACCCATATAATACAGAGAGACCCAACCCGACCAAGAAACCGAAACGATATAATATCATACCACATCTTATCGCCTTGTGCGTGATAATGGCCAATGAACCCTCGGCATACGCGTTGAGTTTCAACCTAAACACCGGAGACGGTACAGGAATGGGAACGCTGACGATAGTTGATACTGGAACACAGGATTCTAGCGACGGATACACCGAATACGATGTAAGCGCGATAACCGGCACGTTCGACACGCAGACAATAACGGGTATAGACCCGGTATTCGCGAGTCCTGATAATCTCATAGAAATCGACACAAACGGCAATATCCTAGTCGACAGCAATGGACTATCATTCGACACCGCGAACAACGGAATATATAACATATACCAAAACGGCATCGGGTACGGCCCAGCGGCCAACATAGAGAATGAATCCTACACGTTTAACTCAGTAACGAGTTTTACAGGGCCCGCACCTACCACCCCAGTCCCGTTCCAAGCCCCCCTAGCAGATGCAATCCCAGTGATAGGGTCTGTACTAGTACTTGGTGCGCTGAGAAAAGTTAGAAACTTTAAGAAAGCTTAGGTAGTCTGGAAGCAGTTTCAAAAAGTTTAATACAACAAAAACTGAAACAACGTTCCAACCCTTAAGCAATACACCGCTTCTCACCCATCTCCACCAGCGCTTGACATATTCTCCAATGCGACACTCTGAGGCACCTTGCTCATAAAGCTGGCGAATCTTGTCTAAGAAGCGCTGTATAGTAACTTGCGCCACACTCAAACCCTGTGGCGCAAATCTATACCCCAAGAAATCAAAACCTCGTGATATCCTCCCAATAAAAGTCTTATCAGGATGCTTGATATTGAGTTAGGTCGAGGGGGAGTATTATCTCCCGCCCCTCCCGTTTAAAACCGAACGTACCCGTTTACGTGTATTCGGCTCCCGACAATCTTAGGTTGCCCTTTTGCTCATGTGGATATAATGGTGACACGATTGATGTATTGCCATCGTATTAGTGGGTGTCCAGTTATCGTGGTTGCCATCAATATGGTGGAGGTGTATATATTCACCGTTTATGAATCGAAGACCGCAATATCCACATTTATGGTCTTGCTTGCTCAAAGCTTTAGCTGTCATCCCATCGTAGTGTTTGGATTTTCTTTTGCTCCAGTAGACAATATCACCATTAAATGGAGACGCGTCTCCTTTAACCATGACGTATTTGTTTTCTGAATACGATACTGACGGAAATGCTTGGTTTATGAGAGCATCCGTTTGATAGCGGTTAAGTTTGGTTTCTTTATTGAAGACTTTCCATGTTCTCAAACGGGTAAACCATAATGAGAACCTTGAACCATCCATCTTACAGTAACGATGGTAGTTTCTCCATCCTCTAACTATAAGTGCAAGTTTTTCAGCTTTAACTGAAGCGCCATAATTCGAGTTGTTGACTATGGCTTTAACTTTCCTACGGAAGGCTAAGTAGTTATCCTCTGAGGGCGTACATCTAAACTTTCCGTTTTTCTGGACTTTGAATTTCCAGCCGAGAAAATTGAATCCGTTAGTCGCGGAGACAAATCGGGTCTTTGTTGCCTTAATATTGAGACCCCTAATCCGCAAAAATTCCGTGATTTCGTCAAAAACTCTTGCTTGGTCGTCACCTGGCTTAAAAATAAAAACCATATCATCTGCATACCTAACCGATTTATGTATGGCTTCGATTCCATGTAAAGCGACATTCGCAAGTACGGGACTGCACACACCACCTTGGGGTGTACCTTGTTCAGGAAATTCAGGATTTACCCCTGCTTTCAGACATTTCCATAATCCCAGTTTTGCACTTTGGGGTGCTATAATTTGGGACATTAAGTGGTTATGTCCAATGCGGTCGAAACATTTTTCGATGTCCATTTCCAGGATTATTTTATCCTTGCCGTTGGATTTTGATCTCAGATTATCAAATAGGTATTTCTGAGCGTCGTGGGTTGAGCGTCCAGGACGGAAACCATAGGAACGTTCATGGAAAATTGCTTCGTGTGCGGGTTCAATGGTATATTTAATGATACATTGCCATGCTCTATCCTGGATGGTGGGAATTTTAAGTATTCGCTTGGAGCCATCCTTTTTAGGAATAGGTATTTCTCTTAGCTTACTGTGAGTCCAAGTGTTGACCCGTTCTTTTAGTAGACCGTCGAGTTCAAGCCGTTCCTTGTAGGTTAGAGATGCTTTACCATCTATCCCAGCAGTTTTCTTGCCCTGATTTAGCTGAGTTACTTGACGAATTGCGAGTAATCTTGCACTTCGGGATCTCAGTATCAGCTTTTGAAGATTATTGGCTCGTTTCCTGTCGCCAACTCGAATAGCTTTCCACAAACGACATTGGAGGCGGAAGAGGTTCTTGCGGAGTTTTTTCCACGGGATACTCTGCCAAAGTTCACTATCACTATTACTAGTCATGTGTCTAACTGTACTCACCTTTGTAATGTGTGTTCTGGTTGCCTCGAAGCAATTACGCTTCGTCTTACCCGATAGCAGGGCTTCTGCGTCTCGTCTCGCCTACAGGAGTTTCGACCTCTCTCCTGACCTGACTATCGTTTTTATTCGTTCCGACCCTCAGATTGTTATGATGTTTTAGGACAGACCAATTTGCCTATACCCTTCTCGGAGATTGCAACTAGGTCGGCTAACTGTTGCGAGAGTTGCGGGTATGAAGTCGGCATCTTTTATTCAGGTTGCCGCTTCGTATTAAGACACTTTTCTAGGTCTAGTTTATCCGTGACATCTCCCCATTAGCGCCAGTGTGGCTACCTGCTTAGATTTCCTCTGATTGCGCCCTGTTTCCAGCCTCACTCTGTAGGATTCCGAGCCTACTCGGTGTGGACAGATAAGGAGTCAACTGTCTCCTCAGTGGCGGGATTTGCACCCACATCTTGGGGTCAGTTATAAACGTTTTGGAGGTGTAACCTCCGCGTGTTCACCCAAGGTTATGTATTTACCTTGAAACGAATCGCACAGCCGAGATACGTGTAAAAACCGGCAAAATGGTCTGGAAACGGTCTCTAGGCTTATATTTCAGCGATTCTTAAGTAAGATTAACAAACCCTTCCGATCTTACAGTATATATAGCTACTGGGGCAAAGGTGTTTATTAACTTTATTAACAAATTCAACTATATTGAGTTATGCCTATTGTGATAATGAATTAGCTGGAACTCTTATTAAATAAGGGATTTGAGCTAAAATAGGAGCCTTGAACCAAAGAGTATATTTTATACTGTTTGCTAAGAAAGAGCAATAATTTATGAATACGTATAGCTATTTTTACCAGCAAATGTTGTTTGGATGTAAAAATTGCCAAAAGCTATATACGATAGCCATTTCCAGACCATCTTGCCGGTTTTTACAAGGATTTAGAGCATTTCATTCACTGGTATTGGGATTAATTTTATCTGATTCCTCAAAAACAATATCCTGATAAACCAACTCAATGGGAAAACTTAAATCAATACTTTGTAGCTCGATATTATCCCCTGGCTGATAATTAAAAATTTCCCAATTACCACGATCATTTTTGCAGTATAAATCAATCGCTATTTTCTCAGCATCAACTAAAACATAATCTTGTAAACTAGGATTACGACGATACAATCTAAATTTATCCCCTCGGTCATAACTGGCTGTACTTGGAGATAAAACCTCAACAATTAGACAGGGATATTGAATTGCTTGAATAGCAGTGCGATCACGATCATTGCAAGTAACGCTCACATCAGGATAAACATAATCTTTCGTTCCAAAAATATTTACACGACAATCGGAATTACCAACCTGACAACCACCGCCCCGTAAATGGCCTTTAAGAATGAAAATAATATTACTAGCAATTCGTCCATGATTTTGAGTCCCTCCACCCATAGCGTAAACTTCACCATTAAGATACTCATGGCGAAGCAGTTGTTTTTCTTCCCAAACAAAGTATTCTTCGGGTGTTAACTTAGGAAGCTTTACCTTTACAGCAATCATTTTTTATCACCTATGTGTGATCAACACAAATTAATATGAAGGCGATCACTCCTGCAATCTTAAAAAATATAATAGCTTATGAAGTCAGCTCTTGCTTTTAACGGGCATTTCGCCATCGCACTGTCAGACCCCAAATCAGCCCCACTTTCACAGCTCATTCCTGGTCTTGGGGAATGTCATTGTAGGCGATCGCATTCCCCTCACTCTCCTATTGTTGGCTATCCGTTTTATCGCAATTTAATACGATAAAACTACATCTAATAGAATTAAGCGCTGCCTTGGAAAATTGGTCTTTTTCAGAGATTAAGGAGTTGAGTTAATTAACCATTCCTTCAGGCACGGTCTAGAGTATATTCTCTTCAGCAATGTATAATAATATTTGTTATATTATCCACATGCTATTTACAAGATATATAATGGACAAACTTAATGCTTACATGCCTTTGTGGTAAAACAATAAGAAAGGCAGGGGAAATTTGGTGTTCTACCTGCAAGAAAAAGTATAATCCAAGCCCAAAAATTAGCGTGCCAAAAGTCTCCAATTATTCTTCTCCAGGTAAGACTTGCTTATGTGGTAAGAAAATTAGAGGTAATAATCAACTTTTTTGCTCTGCATGTCGCAAAAAAATGGGTTACCCATAGCCTATCTCTGTATCTGTTACAGATTTTTCAGAAAAAATTAGCCATGATAAACTAAGATAATCTTGGCTATGTGTGATATTCGCTACATTATCCAAGACTTGCTTCTGAGCCTTTAGTCCTTCCTTACAACTTTTTATGAATAGTCCAGTCGGGTTTTGACATCAACCATCTCTTATCCCTTCCCTAACACGATCAAGCGCTGCTTTAACATTGTTCCAGAATTTGTAAATTACCCCCATACAAACCTCTGGATTAATCCTAAGATATTTTAGCGCATCAATTACCATATCAATTTCAGCCTGAGAGGGCTTATTGGAGGTGCTGCTAATGGCAATCGCTTCTTCAAGACTAACCACCTGGGGAATTACGTCTGGCTCCTGATAGGAGAAACCAGGCGGGACGATCACTAATACTTTATGCTGCTGCGTTATCGTCGTATGTCACTTCTTTAACGGACTTGATACCTTTACTACACCATTGAATCAGCAGCCATCGATCAGAATCTTTATCTAGTGCAGGTTTGAGGCGAAAGGCAAAAAATTCCTCCCATTCCTCTACACCATATTGTGCGACAAATTCCTTCTCCAATTCCTTAAACCTTGCCCAGTTTCTCTGGGCGATCGCACTCAACATAGGAATCAATTCTACAACTGATATGATTGATACTGCTTCACTCATTGGGGGTATTCCTCAAAAATACATATTATTGGTAAAACATCTTCTCCCGTGTCGATTGTCTCGACTAACCTTAAACCTCTCTTTCTCCCGATCTTTTTGCATCTTTCTACTGATGCTGCTGGCAACCAATATCTGGTCTCCTTTAACGGGTCAAATTTTCCTTTTGAACGTTTAATGCCATCATCCGTCATGCTGATTTCTGCTGGTTACCTTGTTTGTTTTCAGCGTTGGCGTAGCCCCTCGCAGACATCGCTCGTTTGACGATGACCCTTGTTAGTTGAGGAACGGTCAGAAATTCTCTAGCTGCCCATTCCTCTAAAAACTTATACTCATTGTCATCCATCCTCAGCGTCACTCTCGGTTTATTGGAAGGCATAGCAGCAAGTTAATATCACTTAATTACTATTATTGCCTTATGTCAATGAGTAAACCAATAATTGCCACTTATTGACAGGTGCGTCACCTGACATTTAGTATAACACTATAGTCCTCATGAAGTAATCAAAAATTATTAATTCAGTATCTTCCTGAAATTATTACAAGGAGCAATCATCCCCGCTCCACTACCCAAATCCCGCCTATTACATCATATCGTCTCTAACAACCACCAAGATTCGCCACTTTGCAGTAACTCAGAAAATCTGGCTACTAACGAATGGCAGAGGTGAACTGCTTGCAGCAGCGATCGCCCAATCGCCCCACCTTCAGCACCGCCTCTTCCAAACAACAATTGTTTCAGAGTACAACAAATCGCCCAGTATTAAGGTAACTATACTACAAAACTACTGGTGGAACTTCCAGCTTGATTACAAGTGACCCATCTTTACTATGTTCAATAGCCTGGACATCTAAATTATTTTTACCATATTTGGTTTTAAGTTTGTTAAATGATGATAGGAAAGCTTTCCAGTCAATACCGTCAGTGAAAATTAAATCAACTGTTTCTAATGGTTGCTTTAATAATTCAATAGCTTCTTTAGAAGTTAATTTTCCATAACTTGGATAAGGTTTTGTTGGATTTGATTCTGGATAAAAGAATTCACAAATTAATCCGTCTAATTTTGCTGTAGTTGGAATACTTCTTTCTTCGATAGTAGTTCCAGTAATATTTGCTCCACTCAAATCAACATTATCTAATCGTGTTTGACTAAGAATAGAACCCCGTAATATAGTGTTTGTTAATTGAGAGTTACTCAAATCTGATTTGGATAAGTCAACGCCTTCTAAATCTGCTTCAACAAGGTTTAGTCTAGATAAATCCATATTTTGGTATTTCTTATCTTTTTTTGTGACTTTCCTTTTGACAAGTAAATATCGAATTTTTAGGTTATCTAGATAACTTCCTACGATTCTTGAACAATCAAAATTTAAAACTCCTTTCCAATTTGTTCGCGTTATTGTAGATCCAACAAAACGACTACCTTTAACATCCGCATGAATAAAACTAGCATCATCTAAAGTTGAATGATCGAAATTAGTGCCTTTTACAGAAATAAAAAATATAAATAGATTCCAAATCCAAACGTACCTTTTATCTTTTTTTATAATTGCTCGATAACTCACTAAAATTCCTAAAAGTGAACCCCAGAGTGCTCCAATAGCACGTTAGATTATAATAAAATTATTTAATTGTTCACATTTCAACCAACTTATCGGCAAGTGTTGATGAAATTCTCTAGTTTTTGGGATGCAGTAACTAGTTTCAATTTGGATAAGTAAAAGTATTATAATATTCATTAAAACAACAACTAGAGAAAAGGCACCAATAATTACAAATATTTGTGCATCTTTCTCTCTAGAATCATCCATAACTTGTATAAATGGAATAAAAATTCCGACAGTTAAAATAATAACAATTCCTATATATATTAAATAACTTATATCAAAATGAAGGTACTTATTTAGAAAATAACCTTGAAAAATAGCGATATAAGAAATTGATATTAAAACACTGGAAATGGTTTCAATAATTCCATATCTTCCCAGAAAGTAATAATAATTACAATTAATAATAATACTTGCACTAAAGCCAGACCACGACATTATAAATAAAGACCCTATCAGAATAGAAATATTCCACCATATTTTTATCCCACATTTAGCCTTATAGAAATTTGCACCAGTTAGCGTAGCTCCATGAAAATTAGTGCCATAAATTTTCACTTCAGAAAATATGGAGTTTGGATAGCAATTGTGCGAAAAGTGCCGCTAAGGAATAGGCGATCACCCCACCTTCAGCACCACCCCCTTCCAAACCACAATTTTCTCAAAGTACAGCAAATCGCCCAGTATTAAAGCAACTATACTACAAAATTACTTACAAACCAAATATACGAGCAATCAAGGGTATCAGCGTCTTACCAGCCTCAACTAATTGAGCTACATCAGGCAAGCTAGAAAATATGCCTTTTAATTCTTTTATTGCTATTTTAGCAGGTTTACTTTCGCATACACCAAGTCTTAGATGCGCTATAACTTCAGCCGTGCTGCACTAGTTCAGAAGTAAAATATATCTATCTTTAGATAGATGACAAAAGGGTACACAGAGGCATTATTATACCAAGTATAGAGTTTAGGGAGAATACCTAAGATAAAACATATATAGCTGTTAGATAATCACTAGTATAACTATACTGGTACAGTGTCATCTGAATAGATAAAGCAAGGGTGTACGTATTATAACTAACAAAGATAGTATGAAAATTTTGTCATTCATGGCAATATTATTTTTCGTACTTTCCAGACTTAGTTAATGCCATTGGTTTATAACCACTTGAATCAAAAGTTTCAGTGTGCCAAATTCAGTTCAAACATTTCAAGAAGGCGAAACTAAGCCAAAACGGGAGTGGTGTACGCTAAGAAACCATAGAAATTGTCAAAAGCATTACCAGTAATGACTTTTGGCATTAAACTCTCATGAGAATTTTGGCGTTGCATAAATACGGGATGAATTAGAGACTGGAAAGACTGAAACTTGGTTTCGTATTAAACAAAATCATCCTATAATTCAGCAACGCCGATGATTTAAGATCATATAAGCCATTTGCTTCAGAATTGTCAAAAAAAGAAATTAATTATCTTTTCTCTTATTTGTACGGTTTTCTAATTGAATATTTCAATAATATGAAATCAGTTATCCCTCGACAAAACTTTCTAAAAAAAGTTGATTGTAATTTTATTTTATATGGTTGTAAAGATGGTGAATATTTTGAATATGAGTATGATTCAGAAGAATTCTACAAAGCACAAATTAAGTTATTTAAAGAAACATATAAAATCCCTTTAGATGAAGTAGATATTTCTGCTGCTCTACAAAAAATTACTCATCTACCATGAAAGCAGCAAGCAATTGTATGAGCAAGGTCGTGATAGACAAGATATTATTGATTTCTATCGATTGATTGACTGGATGATGACGCTAGGCTTGGAACTGCAATCAGAATTTGACCAACAAGTGACTCAGTATGAGGAGACAATGAAGATGCCTTATATTACTAGTATTGAGATACGTGGAGAGCAACGCGGTGAACAACGCGGTGAACTGAAAGGTAAACTGTTACAAACACAACAAATAGTTAAACGACAGTTGAACCGGCGAGTTGGTGAACTCAATCCCTCTTTGATTAAGCAAGTTGAAGCTTTACCTATTCAGGAATTAGAAGAATTAACTGATGCGCTCTTAGATTTCTCTACTGTAGCTAATTTGGAAGAATGGCTGAAAGCTAGACCGAAACTAGTAGAGTCATAATATACTTGTATATCTGATGCTATGGTGAGGGGCGATTATCTTCGAGATGATTGCTCCTCTATATTTTAGCATCAATCAATGGATTGGGAAAATTACCGGCAAGCGATCACGAAGCGCTGCTGCAAGAAGTTCACCAACTAGATCACCATTGTCACTTCAAAGCGTGGAGATAATATTATGCTTAAGAGAAGTGTTTACTCAGCTTGGGACGGTAATCCTCCTAACATCCAAATGATTGCCATACCCATGCCCGATGCTCCTTACCTTCCTTTAACAGGTGGTGGGACTGCTCGGATGCCACTTAAAGTATTTCTACAGGAGTTAGAAAGGGATTACAAGAATCAGAGAGGACATTTCTTTGAGTATGTATGGGAAAGCGATAGAGATGAAGCTGATACTTACGCTTTAGAAAATTGGGAAGTTTGTACACCAGAAAGCGGGATATATGAAGCTATAGTTACTTTGTACTATTCTCTGATTAATCCTTACTTGACTTTGAAGAAACATATGGGAGATGATATGGCATTGGAATATTTACAGTCAATTCCAGCGATCGCTGAAGCTTAGGAAGTGCAAATACTCAGTATTCTCATAACTAAGTGAGTGATCATAGGGCGATCGCTTGGTGACTCTTTTCTACAACTCTACTCTAATTGATAAAAGTGGGGTTCATTATGGGCGATCGCTCATTGGCTAATTACTCATCATGCTAATATGTCAAGTAACTTTCCTCTATTTACCTCTGTAGATTTCCACCATTTTGGGCATAGGCTAACTGGAGATGGTATTTATAAGATAGTTAAAGGATTATTTAAAAGTGCTGGTGTGAATAAGCAAATGTAACCACATCGAAGTAGACATAGTGCGATTACTACTTTGCTGGAGAAGACTGATGGAAATGTGAGAAAGGCACAATAACTCCGTAGACATGCTAACTTAAATACGCTACAGATTTATGATGATAATCGCAATCGCGATCAATTGGAAATGTCGGAACTACTGATGGATGGGCTCTAGTATACGGGGTAAATATAGCGAGGCTGTAACTAGGGGCAAGATAGGCTGAAAGCCTTCGTCATAATTCTTTTGTTTGTTACCTTCATCATATCCCTCAAAGTCCTGTTTACGTCCTATTACACAACCATAGCAGAAGATTGTAAGGAAAGAATAAGGGTTTTAGCGATACTACTGACATCGAAAATCACTAAATTGACTCAATTCACAGCCTGAGGACTAGATATAGCATGTAGCGATAGCAAATGGCAAGATACGTACGTGTGCTTCCCAATCCCCCATAGATAACACCCGAGATTCTTAAGAATTTCTTCCTTGTATAATCCTGAAGCCAAGAATACAATCAGTTGCGAATGTTACCGATCTCAGACCCGAAGAACGTAGGGCAAGGGACTCAGAATTGCTCAATCGTTTACGGAAGCAAAAAGCACAGATAGATAGTGCTTGAGCCAGATAGAAAGACCCCGTTCACAAGAGACCTAAGGACTAACAACACAGAGATGAGAAATAGCATAAAGGCCCCCAACCCCCGAGCAGAATCATCCGGCACACAACGCCTCAATCCATGGCGAAGAAAGCCGATAAGGAGAAAACCCATTCATTCCGAAACGCCGAAACAGAGCAGAGCACAGCAAGACAACCAGACCGACCACCCAAACAGAAATCAGGCAGAAAGCCCCAACCCGACCAAGAACCCGAAACGATATAATCTCATACCCCATCTTATCGCCTTGTGCGTGATACTAGCCACGAATCGATCTGCATACGCATTGAGTTTCAACCTAAACACCGACATCGGCGATATAACGAATGGGACCATCACGCTAACAGATAATGGGCCGGATCCGAGAGGCGGTCCCTATGAAAATTACGTAGTAGACGCGATATCAGGGACGTTCGATGGGCAGACGATTAGTGAAGCGGGCGAGACCTACTTCGGCGGTGCGGTCAATTCCATAGAAATAGACTCTAGCGGCAATATACTCGTCACCGGACAGGGAATTTCCTTTGTCACGAATAGTGACGAGTTTACCATATTCAGTGATGAAGGGACGTATGACAGCCCGTACGCGCTCGCGACTGGCATATATCAGAGCAGCAACTCTTCCTCGGTAAATGCACAGAGTTTTACAGAGACCCAAGTCCCGTTCCAAGCCCCCCAAGCAGATGCAATCCCAGTGATAGGGTCTGTACTAGTACTTGGTGCGCTGAGAAAAGTTAGAAACTTTAAGAAAGCTTAGGTAGTCTGGAAGCAGTTTCA
>Ga0209611_10012229_pt1 | contig 12114 bp, 5 predicted proteins | sample S1TSphgellanicum_3_FD_187693 | JGI IMG/M metagenome (GOLD analysis project Ga0209611, IMG submission 187693) | Host-associated microbial communities from peat moss isolated from Minnesota, USA - S1T2_Fc - Sphagnum magellanicum MG (SPAdes) (version 2) | ecosystem: Host-associated > Plants > Peat...
TTTTCTGGAGGAGGTAGCCTAACAGGTTAAGGATTTTTATTTTTATTTTATATTTATTTTATGTTATTGGTTTTGGAAGTATTCTCTGAAAATGGGTGGGGGATGGGCTTTCATCAGCAGTCTGCTATTTGAGAGAGGAAGGAGAGCTTTCCTGAGCCATGGAGATTTGATCCACAGTTGTGGTACTTACCTACCTACCTACCTACTTACCTACCTACCAATCAACCAACCAACCCCAAGGCTTGGCTTGAGAAAGGCTATTGAAGCTTTCTTTGTTGCTAGTGAGGGATTGTCTCAATAGAGTTGAGTGGGTTGGTGGGTAAGTAAGTGGTGGGGTCTTCCTTTTCATCCATCCTTCCCACAAGGCCCACCAATTTTGAACAATTTTATTAATAAATAATAAATAATATTATCCCCCCTTTTTTTTTAAAGAGGAGAATAAAGAGATTCATTGCTAATACCATTATGTACTTACTACTAAAGAATGGGCTGGGAATGCCTGTCCATTCTTGGGTGTAATTGTGTGTAATAAGTTGTAAACTAGCTTCGAAGTAGTGAATAGGGATAGGTAGGTAGGTAGGTACGAAATGTGGCAAAATCGGCCACCATGGCAACAAAATTATGCCACCTAAGAATGCCTTAAAACTCGTTAAACCCTCAAGTCTAGACCTTTATGTACTAGAGAGAGAAGGGCCTACCACCAAACACATGCAATGAGCTACTAAATGTGGTATTGGGCACATTTCTATTAAAGGTCAAGGTGCTCAATAAGAAAAAATTTCCTCAAAAATAATGTAATTCACTCTAATTGAACAAAGAACTTTATTAGTAAAGCACTCAAGGAGATTTCCTAGTGTATTTTTTTTAAGGGCACCTTAAATCCATGAATAACCCTCCTCGAAAAGAAGGATATTACACCTACTCCTTAAGAGTGGAGAGATATCAAGCCCTTACTTACTTATAGGTGTAAGGTCCTTTCACCCTTCTTTCAGAGTAGGTGTGAGAACACTCCCCTCTTGTGCATCACAATCTATGCATGTTTTTAAGTTCATGATAACATTGGTTGCATGTTGTATAGTACAATGGGTGAAGCCCATGGGTAAGGAACATTCCCATGATGTGGGGCCAAACTCATCTCATGCCTTATCCTCGGCCCTTTTATTTTGGGGATGTCCCCACCGTGGGGCTTTACATTGCACCTTTTATTTGGATCATGAACTTTTTCATTGTGCTTGTTCAAAGAAGGACAACAATTTTAAGAACCCATTTGGTCTTGGCCAAATGTTGATTCCCACTCACACCATTACACCATGGAACACATATTTCATCCCAATGAATAGCATGTTAGTATTAATTACAATAATGTAGCTATCATCCATTATGATGAATAGGAAGATAAGTATTCTATGGCCACACAATCAACCTCTCTTTTATTCATGAAATTTCATGAAGTGCAAAAATGAAGTGATTGGGTTTTCAGTCGCCATAATTTGCACATTAAAAACCCATTAACGTGGCTAATTTTTTACATTTCGTTCTAGGACATAATTGAAAATATAAAAGGATGCTTTAAATTGTTTCATTTTGTACATTGTTTATCATCAAATTTGGTTAAAGATTCCTATCAATGATCCTCAAATCAACTACATCATAAAATTGACAATTTTGCACATGATACAACTATGGATAGGTTTCATGGTTATGAGGAAAATAACATTACATTGGTTTCAAGTTTGGACCAAGTATGATGAATGTTAAAGGTAGATGAAAACCTGGTTGGATGATACAACACTATCAACCATTGAAAGCGGTACACGATAAATTTTTAGTAGTTGATGGTGATGGTGGTGATGTGGATTTCTAGATTTGTTTTGCGTTTATTTGGTTTGTTGTTTTGCAAGTTATGTATGATGGTTTGATCTTTTGTTACAATGGCACTAAGCATTCTTGTTTGTTTGTTGTTTTTTATTGCTAGGGATGCTTGTGATTTTTGTGTTGGACTCGACGAATGCGAATAATGGGATGTTGGAAAAATTGTATATATGACTAGTTTTTGTTAGAGATACAAAGTTAAGCATCTACAATTTGTTGTTTTTTTTTTATTAATGACACGTAGTTCTCAAAGATTTCTTGTGTCTTGTGAGGTTTGTTGGGGAAGAATGCCCTTATGTCAGACCTAACTTCTAAAAGAGGCATATATTTCTTCCTTGCACATGTGTTTCCATAGATGGAATTCAAGTTTTAAAATAGAATTTAAGAATCATAATTCAAGGAGGTGGTGAAGATTTCTAGAGATTTCGGAGTGATCCAAATGGCAAGTCATTATGGTACAATTTAATGTTTGGACATTGCACTAGAATTTCATTGAGTTATGTTGTTGGGGACAAAGTACCTACTTGTGTGGGAGCTCCAAAATAAGGTTATGTTTTGAAAGAGTTTGTTTGTTAGGGGGAGATTTGTCAATGGGCATCCTAAACATTACATTATCTTTGTTAACTTCCTAAGTCAATGTACGTCATTCTAGTTTTCATTTTTGTGTCGGGAATTATCATGCAATATCTAATTTGAAAAAATCCATTTGTGTGAAACATTGGAAATCATGCAAAATTTAAAATGGGGATGTTTGTTGCACTATGGTTCTAAAGGTGTAGTCTAACATTGTTATAATGGGGAGTTGATACTTCTAAGATAAGAAAAGTTTTATCATAATGTGGTTTGCCATTAGAAAGATAAGTGGTGCTCATGAGTGAGAGATTGAAATGTTCTAATCCTTGAAGATCTATATCTTAGGATAAATTGACCAAATAGGATACTACTTAAACAAGTAATTCATGATGACTTCTTAATTTAAGTAGCATAATGTTGGGCATCTAGCAAAGTTGGTTACATGATTGTTTCATTATATAATTAGAAAAATACAAAGGCCATGTTTCTTTTCATTACACAAGGTTGTTATGTCATATAGGATTTAGTTGGATATGAACCAAGGTATGCACCTTCGTATTTAAAACTCAAACCAATTGTTATGACATAGTGGAATACTCTAAAAAGATTTGATTATTTGATTGTGTCCACTAAAAATATTAATGCACTTGTACATACCCAAAGTTTCCTTCTAGAAAAAACTTGTATTCATATGTTGTGTACAAAAAAATTTGGGTTGCTTCTTGGTATGTGTATGTGCAAGCTACACAAGTTAGGGCAAGGAACCTATCTAATGTTTAGTGTTAGGAATGCAAAAGGAGCTTGGGAAGATTTGTGAATCAAAGTTGGCATCATTGTGTACTTTTCAATAGATCCATTTTTCCAGGTGAAATTTTTTTTCAAGCTTCTTTTTATTTTGCAACGGTGGTGTTTGTTTCTATTGCATTTCTTTTACAACAATAGCGTGCACTTTTCTTTTGCATTTTAGCACCTTCAATTTGGTCTATAGTTTGTAAATCACATTTGTGTAAAAACTTGTGTAAGCTTTAGCCCAAATTTGGTTATTTCAATCACATTTGTGCATAAACTTGTGAAAGTTTAAACCTCACTTTGGTTTTTTTATTGTATTTGTGCAAACATGCTTTGGTTTCTTGACCACATTTGTGTAGAAACTTGTGAAAACTTAGGCCTAGATGTTTTGGTTTTTTAATCACATTTGTGCAAACTATAGACACACTTTGGTTTTTGGATCATGTTTGTGCATAAACTTATGACATGGTTATTTTTCCTTACAACTACTAAATGTTATGCAACTATTCACAATGTTCATTATTACCATGTGCTGATAGTTTGCTAAAAATTGACTTTTTGGATTGTGCTTGTCTTGGATTTGTGTTAAAGATATTTAGATTTTTTCACAATTTTTTTTCATATGTTGCTACTTTGGTAACAAAATTTAGGCTTTCAAATTGCACTTTATTTTTTACAATTCAATTTATATTTTTTAGTATTGTTTTGACTATTGATGGTGGTTATGATGGCTCTAACATACAATTGTTTTGCCAAAATTGCTAATGACTTATTGATGTGTTTATTAATTCCCCAAATCTCACATTAAACTTTGTAATCATTTTGTTCTATGTTGATTTAAATCTTCTACTATTCATTTGTTGAAGTGCATTATTCATGGTTTCATTTAAGTGCTTTCATAGGATAAGGTTATGTTGCAATGTTTTTAAAAATTTGATTTTGAAATTATACATGAAGGATTAAAAGTAGGGGTTATTGCAAAATCAATTTTGTGATCAGGAAAAACAATTGTTAAAGACTTGTAAACATAATAAAAAGTTATGTGGAGACAAAGATGGGTGCTACTTGATAATAACTATAAATTTAAATTTAACTTTTTCATTGTCACAAATCCCTTCCATGGGTTTTTTTGTATTGAAAGATTATAAAGCTATTGTTGATGTGCATGGAATTCAAGGCATGAGGTGTATTTTGTGCCATGGAGATGGAAAAGCTCAAAGATGTGAAAGCTCTAACAACTCGGGACAAAAAAGGTTTTACCTACAACCTAAAACATGGCATCAACAACATGAAAAAAACATGTGGAAAATGAACACACAATTGATTTGGCATGATACAAATCAGAGGTCGAAGTTATAAAGGGTACAAAGATGATCATAAAAAGGTTAAGAAATGCAACATTATTCTTCCATTGGCCATCATTGCCTTCTTTGGTTTTTTGGAAGCTTACCATAAATTTAATTTAAACCAATGAAGATTTTTAAAAGATCCTATTTTTATGGTAGAAAAAAGATACATGTTTTTACCATTCATTATGAAAAATCATGTTTTTTGAATCCACACTGCCCTGCAATTAGAGCTCCAAAACAATTAATATACAACTACATTACAACTAAAACATGGAAATATGGGTAATTAATAAATAAAATTAGAAAATCAAGGAGTTGTATTATAGTTGCAAGTGGGACACCTATACAATGTAATGTACGTATAATATATATGGAGATAGTCAATCAAGTTTGACTTTTTGGCAAATTACATTTTAGTTGCATGTGGCAATTACAGTACAATTGACATAAATGTAACAACCAATTAACAATTATGTTGTAACTAGTTTATGATGTTGACATATACAATCATGCCAAATGGTTGCATTGTCATTGCCCATAAAACATGACACTTGCAACTAGTTGTCAACTATGATTCCCATTGATACAACTAATTGTGCAACTATGTTGCCACTATAAAAATATTATTCTCCCACTATTTTGTGACTATTGTTAAATTGGTATTAAGTTGAGAAATTAAGAAATTAATATTTTATCTTGAATATTTACTAATGAAATTTTTAAATAATTTATTAACCATTGCATATGAATTGATATTTTAAAATTAATCTAAATTAATTAATCTAATTCAAACAATTAGTTTGCTAATTGATTCAATAATTATTTCGTGAATAATTAAGAATTTAATTATTTTTATTTAAAAGTTTTAAATTAAACTATTTCATAAAAATATTCAGTTCCAATAATTAATCATCAATTCAAAATTTTAAATAACTAATTATTTGATAATTATGTATTTTACCCAAATTATGATTTATTATTTATTATTATTTTCAGTAATTTATTAATTATTCACTATTAATTAATAAATATTTTACTCAATTATTATGAACTAATTAATTAGACTGAATAATTAAGTATTAATCTGAATTAGTTAGTCTATTTTAGATAATTATTTTGCTAATTAGTTAGGGAAATTAGTTTTTTAATTCAAATAAATAATCCAAATAATTAATTTTGGGAATCCATATGATGTATTATCTAAATTTTATCCAAATTTAAATCATTAATTATCTGATAGTTTTTTTAAATAATTAAATATAATTCAAATGATTATTTTAGATAAGTGATTAACATATGTAATTATCAAATAATTATTTATTTAGTTGTATAATTTACAAACTTAAAAATAGACACAAAAAATGTGGGAAAACCTTTTTTTAGTTATAACTCAATTTGTAACTAATGTGCAATTAAAATATTTAACCCATAAATTTTGTTCTTGAATCTCATTTCACAAATTGTATAAAGAAGGTGCCTTTTTTTATGTTCACATTAAAATACATGTGTTGATTTGGCTGAATTCAAAAAAGTTTAACCCTAAAGAAAAAATATTCTTAAAAATAAAAATATTTACATGGTTACTTTTCTACCCTCCTACCTACTTACCTACTTAAGTAAGCAAATAGTTAGTCCTACTTTTTTGCCTACCTAGGTAGGTAGGTAAGTAGGTATGTAACCTAGGTATGTAGGTATGTCCTACCTACTTAGTTTTATTGACCTACCTACTTATGCCTATGTATTGACTTATTTAACTACTTAAATAAATTTTTATTTTTATTCATTCTTAAAATTCAATTAATATGTCACATGGAAATTTTTAACTATGCCACATGTCATAATTTAAGACCATCATAAATGAATAATCATAATGGATGGTGGAGATCAACATTTAATAAAAAATAATTTTCACCCAAAAATCCTCATAGTGCCACATATTAGATTTTGATGGATTGATGAAAAATGATGTTACCATGGTAGTTGCGAACTTGTTGCGTAAGAAGTACATAATAGTTGTTCCTACATAGTTCTAATTGAATTGCACAAGTTGTATATGTATACAATTTCAAATAGAGTGAGTTGCATCCATTGTAATTCATGCAACTTGTTTAATAGCACTCACACATGTAGAAATATGTTGAGTTGCAATGAGTTGCAAATGGTCATTGCAATTCAAAAACCTAGTTGCAAGGCTAGTTGTAAATCACCCCATTTTCTCATAGTGATTCTTGAAAGCCCCTTCCTATAACATTTAGTTCTACATTGTGGTTGTAAGTGTGTTTTTCCATCCTAGAAGCAATTAATGAGCGTTTGCTAGCAATGTTGTGAAGGTGATGGAAAGTATGTCTTGCCAACTATTGCAAAATGTGCGACAACCATAGCCTTTTTTTATCTATGGATGTTGAGATTTGGATGTCACAATTTTACATTAGTCATAAACTTCATTAATGACCCATGGGTCCCTTGCCATATTACAATTGCATTTTTTGAAGCCCAAGATACATCAAATGTTGTTTTAATCGTCCAAGTGGAATCATTGTTAATTGAAGTCAATCTCACAAACAAGATCATTACATATGTAAAGGATGAGGGAGAGAGCTTGAATACTCTAGCTATAGTTTTGACATCAATTGTTCAAATTGTGATCCAATGCAACTTCACATGCCTTACCTTAGGACATGTTACATCAAAAGGCATGTCAATATGCCACTAACCATGACTAGGCTTGTAATGGGATGCACAATCTTAGTTTAAAAAGTAAGCAAACCTCTCTTTAGTCCACTTTAACATAGACCAAAAATTAAAGAAGGGGTTGTTGAAGTGGGGAAAAACATTTGTGGAGGTCAAAGAACAAACTGAAAACTCTTGCGAAGCCTAGATTTGCACCCAATGTTGTGTTGTTTCAAAAGACACTTAATATGGAGCTTGCATATGCCATTACCATTAACACATGTTACTCATGTCAAATGTGAAATTTGCAAGCTAGGTTTCCAAGTGAACAAATTTTAGTTGGGGCAAGGACAATTTGTGAATGTTTTGGCCCTAGATTGTTCATCAATACATCATGAACTAAACATGGCCTGGGTATTGGTTTTGGTCAAATGCATTAGACATTGCAATGACAATAGTTGTGCACATGTAAAAGGAATATGTTGTGAGAGATGTCATTCAACCACCATTGCAGTGTGGTACAAATGAACAAAAATCAACCACATTGTATGGTCACATGGCCATTGAAGTATTAAAATATTGCAACCTTTTTTTCATTTGTGTCCACTTTCTTACAAGAAAAACATGCAACATGTTGGCTTTGATTTTTAATTTGAAGTTCAAAGGGTTATAGATTGTGACCAAGTACATCAACAATTTAGAAATGGTTGATGAGTACAATTAGAAGGTCTTGCTTCCTCTCTTAACCAACACCTACAAACAATTGCATCTTGAAAGGCACCAAACCCCTCCATGAAAAGCATTTTCATTAGAAGACTTCTTGTTTTGTGCTACTACCACCATTGAAAAAGCAAGTGAGAGTTTACTAACATTGAAACTTTCATTTTTTTGTCATACTTCTTTCAATAATGTTCAAATTGTAAGTCTAATGTCATGGTGGAAAGGTTATGAAACATAATTCCTACATGTTGGACATTTTTGGTATTTTTCGCTTTCAAATAGAAACTAAAAAGGTATTTAATTTGGCAAGCATCTTCACAAATTTGAGAAGATGCTAATTCAAGGTAGATAATCTATAAAAATTGGTGTTCATTTACAAAAATTGGCCCAACAATATGAAATCATAGTATAAAATGGTGGAACAATCTACTTCATTTTTTTTTGCAACTAAAGTTGCTCTATTGGATGACAATTAACAATTGTTGGTTGATACATGCAAGTATTATCAGGATGCATGGTGAATTTCCATAACATGGTCTTTTAGATTTTCTAATTTATTTGAACAAGTTTGAGTGATTTGTGTAATCAGATTTTAACACATGCTTTGTAGATGTTTAATTGGAACATTTTTACATCACTCTTTCAAGCTTTAACATTGACATAGATTCATTATCATGGTTGATGTTATTAGAATGGAATGAATTTGAACAATTTGGCATCAAAGTCATTCTTACCCACATGAACAAAATAAATCAGTGAAAATATGTTCAAAGGAGCTAAAAGCCGTGTTGGATAGTGATGAAAATTATTTTTAAAAATATATGTTTTTGTTTTGGAGTCCAAATTTTTTAAGGTGTACCAAAATTCCATCATAAGATCGCCTTTTTTTAAACTTTTTACCTAGTCATTTTTTACCATGTAAAGACACAAAATGGATGTAGTGATGGAATTTTAGATTGTAGTTGTCTAAAATATTGTATTTATAAAAAAATTCAAATTTTTTGACTCATTAATATTTATGGGGATCAAAATGTAGGGGAAAAAAATTACATTAAGGATTAGGTCCTTTTTGTTTTGAGTAATACACCTTAAAAGATTTTTACCTTTCGACATTTTAAAATTATGTTAATTTCATTCTAAGTTGTGTAAAATGACTAATGTGAGTGCTAAGGATTTCAAATTAAAAATATATTAAATTGAATTTTGGGTTTTGGTTCTAGTAATCAACTCTTGAACTTGAGCAATAATTACATTAGAAATAGTTAATTTTGCAAAGGACTAGGGTAAAAAGTTGTTTTAATAAATAAACTTTGATGGTAAAAAAACTTGAATGATGGTAACCTACTATCCACATTCAAAAAAGATTCATAATTTATAAGTTATGGAATTTAATTTTTTTTCAAAATTCAAAATATGGTTTTTTTTTAATTTCAAGAATCATGTACTACATGTAATGGGGTGTAATGACATGACATATAAAACAAATTTGTAACTTATAATATAAGAAACTAAAACTTAAAGTAGTTAAAATATTTTGGTATGATTCATAATTATGCTAATTTTTCAAAAAACAATTACAAAATATGGAAATATATGCACACTTTGAAATTTTCCTATTTATTCAACAATGAATAACACAAAACATATGATATATTCGGGCAACTATATGTATTTTTAATAACAAGTTGTAAGAAATTTCATTCAAAAATTTCTTAAGAGGAGAAAATGATAAGGACTAAAACAAATCCATGATCCTTTTATAAAATAATCTCATTGGCTCCTTTTAATGTACATCCAAACATTTTATCCCCATGTGAAGCATTTCATCCAAAATCACTTTAACATCCTTGTGGGTGTAATGTAAAAATATTCATACCTAATTATTTTTGGCAAATTTTAATACCTGACTTTTTTTTTTCAATTAAAAATATATAAACATGAACATAATAAGATTAAAAAATTAAAATTTCAAAATTTTAAAAATATTTCAAAAATATTCTCAATTAAAATCAATCACCTAAAAGGGGCACAATTGGCTCTTAGGTTGGATCCCTTGAGGTTTAAAACCATAATCCTCAAAATCTATATCATTATAAAGATAAAATAAACATGTGATAAAAAATGTATTAATGTATACATTGCGCATAAATGTATTAATTGTTATGACTTTGAATATGAATGGTTAACTTGTTAGTAATAATAATGTTTTCACAATGGTGTTCATTATATTTTTTATTTAAAAAAACCACGAATATCACTTGAAATTTTGTTATCTTTCACCCCTTTTAACTTTCACACTATGTTGAAAAAACATAAATCAAGAAATTCAAAAAAAATAAAATTCTCCCAAGATCATCAACTTTTAAATATCATTTTTTATCACCAAACCTGCAACAACATTCAAAAAAACAATTATCTATTGAATATTTACAAGCATGTGTTTGGACCTTTTTGATGTTTTGTTTGTGGTATGGATTGAATATCCATCATGGAAGTTGGAAGTTGATCAAATATTTGGTTAGGTTGATAAATTATAGACCCTTCACATCTAGTGGTAGAACACTATAGGGTTTGCTACCTAACATTGGTTTAACATCCATCATGAGGGCACATGACAATGATGTTTAACCTCAAAAGAGCCATTAGAAGTAATTGATTCACACCCAATGTTTGTTACCTTAATACCTTCAATGTACCATCATTTGAATCATTATGAATTCACATTAAATGTCAAAGGCATTAATTATTTTTAAAATTTTAACTTCTTTTTTGTGCACTTGGTGAAAAAATCTTAACATAACAACAAGTTCAACAAGTTCACCTTAAAGCAAGATGTAACATTACCATCATTTTTCTACTCTTAATCATTTTCAACATTCATTTAGTAAATAATTACAATTTGTCACATCTTTGTGAGAGGTAGGTGAAGGATGCATGGCAAGAATTTTGTTTTAAAGTGAAAGGTGTTGTCTAGGAGGATAAAGAGGAGGATAAATATGGTGCTACTATTGTTGCTATCAAAAGATTGTTGTTGTTGTTGGAAAAAAAACTTGCAATTTGTAGAGAGGTGCAAACAATTTGAAGGATCTAATGAAGAAGAGGAGTTGTGGATTATTATAATCTATAAAATATTCAAGGGGTTTGATACAATGCCATTTGTTGTGATCTCCTTGCAATCTCCAATTGCAAGGTTATACTTATTGCCCTTGTTGCTTACTAGTATCAACATTGTGGTTTGGGATGATGACAAGCTTTTCTTAGCATCTTCTTAATATTTGGGGTGCTATGGAATTCAGTAGAAATGAGTGTTTCTAGGAATTATTGTTGGCACTACTATTGAACATTATTTCTTAAATGATGCTTTTAAAAGATGTTGTTTGATGGTGAAGTTGGGTGCTACAAAGAGCTATTGTTTTTTGATGTTGTTAAACTTCACAAGAAAGGTGGACAAGGGGTTCAAGGATGGTGGGCAAGCACAATGGTGAACCTTTTGTTGACATTGAATTATTTGCTTAGTTTTGGACTAAATAAATAAAATTAATTTTTACAATGTAAATCTGAATTTTAAGAATATTTTATGGTAACTAACATTTATGTTAACGTTGCATGCCACAAAGGATGCCACTTCATCATTTATGTTGCATGACATTTCATGTTGCATGATATTAAATAGTGATGAATAGTCATTTGGAATTCCAATTCTTAACACTCATTTAACACCAATTTACCTTTAGGTGTGAATGGTGATTTATATTAGCAAGTTAACTAACATTTTTTTTTAAATGTGTTAACACTTGTGCTTAATTTTTTAAAATTGATATCAATAAAAAAGGAATTGGATGAGGGATTGCAAATGATTTTGATCACAAAGCCATTTTCTATGTTTGGCCACACAAGGAACATGTGTACATTAAAAGCACATTTTTTTTCCTTTGCATAGGTTGGACAATGCTAAAGATGGGGATCAAAATTTTCTTATTATCAAATCAATAAGTAAGTTTGATAGGTTAACACAAGTGAAAGCATAAACTTGGTGCTATGCATGTCTCTTGCACCATTAAGTGAAAATGTTACCAAGATGTTGATGTGGATAAACTTAATGTTACATGGTTATATTGAAATGGGTGAATTATATCCCATA
>Ga0209611_10012232_pt1 | contig 12112 bp, 13 predicted proteins | sample S1TSphgellanicum_3_FD_187693 | JGI IMG/M metagenome (GOLD analysis project Ga0209611, IMG submission 187693) | Host-associated microbial communities from peat moss isolated from Minnesota, USA - S1T2_Fc - Sphagnum magellanicum MG (SPAdes) (version 2) | ecosystem: Host-associated > Plants > Peat...
AAACATCAATCAAATCAAAGCTTGAAATCGTTGCAAAAAGCTTGACATTTGTCTCTACAACAACCAGAAACAAATCAATCCAATCAAAGCTTGAAATTTTGTACCATCTCGCAAGAATCGAACTCCGCTCGTTTAGTGGTTTGTATGGCAGCGAACAGAGAATTTCTGGAGAACGCAATGCGAGCAGGGGTTGCAAATCCTGGCAAAGCATGTGGATTCGATTAAGTATTTCATTTGCTCGACATTTCTTTTGCAGAGCAATTCGAGGGTCGGACAGAAATATATGGCATCATGGAGATTTTTTTTGCTCGAAGTTTCTTCTGCTGATCAGATCGAGCATTTGGCAGAAATATTGTTTGGCGCCAAATGAGATTTCGTTTCCTCAAAATTTCTTCTGTGGATGAGTTTGAGGCTCTGACGCAGGAATCGCCGTAATTTAGTCGATTTCACCTGACATGAAGCAGGTGATGCGTCATCGTTGTTCGTGTTCCCACACGGTTTCTCACCATTGCCTTCTGTGTATGACTACAAAGGAAATCAATTTCTGGAACAGAATCGTGGCTGAAAAGCACTAGACTGTCAGAAAATTTTGCTTCAATCCTCCATTGTTTCTGTCTGTGTTTCTGATTTCGCTATAGATTTCTGAATTTCAAATCTTCCTGAAGGAAACTTCTTGAGAAGGTTTTCGCACCAAAAAAACATGCTGAGTGGAGGTATAAGAGTTTTTATTCTTGTTCCTGCTATCAAGGAGGAAGTCTGATTTGTTGTACCCACCACTGTAGTCATGTCACTCCTAGTTGTTGCAGAAGTGGGAGGAGATATGGGTGTGTTCATGGTCTCAACTCTGAGACCATCATTAGTGTTGTTGCTGATCTTGGCCAGTGCCATATGCAGACATTAGTTTTTTTTTGTTCTCTGCAATTCTTGTGCTCCTCACTGCTGCTCCAAGCAACAAACACTTGGAAATACTTGCAAAGTTTCTGCAGACTGGAGTGTGCAAAGGGCTCTATGACTTAGAGTGCCATAGGACACATAGGAGATCCTATTGACTAATCAACAGATGGCTTCTGCAGTTTTAATTTTTTGGATTAAGGCCTCCATGGTGTTGTTGTAGGATTGACTCACTTCACAGTCTATGGCCACTCTTAATGTAGGAGGACTTCTTCTATCAGTTGTATTAGACTTTGCAAATCATGTTGTGAAGTTAATTTGATATAGCAGAGTCTGTAGAGTTTGGAAAGTGGTCAGGAACAAAGAAGGCAGACCACTAGGAATTTACAATGTCAACTTGCCAAGCCTTGAGATTCTAGAGATCCTCCTGAATAACTCATGTCCAGTCATCTTTTATTGTTATGTTGAGGCTGCTGTGATCTATGCCTTCCAATGTGATTTCTACAGAATTGAAACTCATGATTAGTAATTGTTCTGTAGCTAGGAAAATTTACAAAAGGAAAAGTAGCAGCAAGACCCATTACAGAAAAATTGCAGAGGAGGAAGAAGCAGCAAGACCCATCAAGGCATGGCAGAAGAATATTGCAGAAGGGAGCAGTTGCTTTTCCCAACTGCCGCCGATTCTGCAGCATAATGTCTTATGCAGCAGAACGTCACGTCATAGACAGACATAGTGAATTAATATATAAGATAACCAGACTAGGTTGGGTTAGTTAGGCTTGAAGTTTAGAATTGGAACCGAACCAAGTGTTTATCTAAAATTCGGTCCTCGGTCCAATCAATTATAGGGTTTAGCACTTGAAGATTTTGCTTCTTTTCATCTATCTCCATTCTCCATGTCTCCAGTCTCCATCAAGCTTTTTGCTTTATTTGGGGTTTTTGTTTTCACATGTTTTTTTTGTCTCCATCAAATTTTTCACCTCCATCACATGATTTGATTTTGCAGTTTGTCTCCCATGCCTTGGGCTTTGTAATTTATTTCCATTGTTCGACCCTCAATAAGTCATTTCGATTGCATAGCATCAATCCCCAGTGCCTTGCACTATGGAATTCATCTCTATTGTCATGCTTTGTGTAGTTCATTTTGAATATTTTTCATTTTGCATCAAATTTTCGTCGTCTTATTTTCTATAATATGTTTTCATTGGCGCACTCTGGAGTGATGCACCTTGCTTTATTGATCTACATTGTTGTGTTTTCTATAGTTCATTTTCATCTTCATCAGCAAGAGCTTTAATTCCACTACCTTTGGGGTTTTTCTTTTTGTTTAATTCTTGTGTCTCCATCAAGCTTTCCACCTTGGCCATCAGTGCTTTATGAGGTATGTCTTGATCTTCTTCTAGATTTTTTTCCTTTCTACCTCAGTCATCAATGTTTTGAAATCTTCCTCCAGACCTTTTTCCTTTCTACCTTGGCCATCATGCTCTATGATCTTCCTCTAAACCATTTTTCCTTTCTACCTTGGCCATTATTGCTTTGTAATCTTCCTTTAGATTTTTTTCTTTTATACTTCAACCATAAGTGTTCTATGAAGTTTGTCATCTTCGTCCAAAAAAAATTCTTTTTGCTTCAACCATCAATGCTCTATGAAGTATGTCTTGAATTTCTAACATAATTTTTTCCTTTTTTATGTTTGTAGTTTGTTTATGCATCAAGGTTTTTGCTTATCAAATGTTGGTGTTGGTTCTTTTAATTAATTTTTTATAGGTTTTAGGAGATGGACAACTTGCACAATGAAACATTGATGATCTCCCAAGTTCAAATTGTGGTTAACCTTAATGTTGAATTTGTGAACATAGTAGATGACCTAGTTGACCCAAATTTTTGTGGTTCAACCTTTGCATGAACCTTTGTTGGTTGTGTTGGTAGTCCTAGTATTATTGTTGATGGAAATTTGTCTACCACAGTTACAACTAATAAGGCTCTATGGTCAACATTAGCAAAACAAAAAGACTTCTAGAAACCAAAGAATCGCAATGCCACAACATGGACTTTTTATGCAATAAATAATGCTTCGATCACTCCATTGGAGGTAAGTTCGACCTGTCCTAAACCTAAGCAATTGATATGTGTATTGTGTTATTTTGTTGTTACATTTGTAGTGCTTAGAAAGGCCATCATCAACTATAAGTCCATTAATGAAATTTCAACATTCTAAAAACATTTGGAGATGACTCATTAGAAAATTTGGACTAAATGGATTGAACAAGAAAAATTTGTTGGATTCAAAGATAAAAGATCCAACAAAATAAAATCTAACCCGACCCCATCCATGATTGCATCTTTCTTTGGTTATATTGTTATTTATGGTAAATATGATCCCCATCATACTCAATTTGAAAAAGATCTTATGTTATTCATTACTAAGGAGTTAGTTTTTTTTTCTTTTGTTGAATCACTATTCCTTAGAAGATTAATTTATGAGGTAGAATCCTCATGCAAGCTTTCCATCAAGGCATCAATTAATGAATGATATTTTATCAAGGTTAATTAAAAAGACCAAAAAGAAATTAATTTCTTGAATCAAATTTTGATTTGTGGATGTCAAAAGGAGGATTGGACATTTTTGTGTTCATTGTTCATTTTTTGAATCATAATTGGGAGCCTCATAATGTAACAATTGGGTTGTTTGAGACTATAGACACATACGGAGCTACTATGGTTATATAAGTGAATGAGGTGTTAGCAACATATGGATCGAATGCTAAGATTTTGGCATATGTATAATATGAAGGCAGTAATTTAACTACTATGACCACTACCTTAACTTTTATTATTTCTTGCGAGGTATTAAAATTGATAACACCATTCATATGTAGGGAATTATTAGGGGTATGCAATGTCCAAATGCTACCAATATGCAATAGGTGAAACTAAGGTGTGTGCTAAATTAACATCAATCTCCATTAAATAATATCAATTTATTTTGTAAAAAACCATCACATGGACCAATAAAAGTGGCAATGGATACCAAAAATAGAAGAAAGTTGGGCGTACATCCACAGAAGTTGAAAATTCAAGTGGATGATATTTGCTTTAGAAGTTATTTCATTCTAAAAAATGTTGAAATTTAGGACATTGTTGCATGTTGTTATGGTCAACAACAATTTATGGCCATTCAAGAACGATTGTCGAGCCCACAAGTTTGGACTATGGCCCAAATTGTTTTTTATACACTGGGGCCTACGGTCAATGTTCATGTGTTAATAACTAAAATGAAGTTTATTGGTTATTGATTAATCATTACAACAAAAGGTGTCCCTATATGCCAAGTGATTTCACTGGATGTTGAGTGAATTCAAAAGTCTAATGAATAGGGACTAGTGAACTACACCCACATTTTGTAGTAGTGAATGCACTTGTTGTTGCAAATTCTTTGGTCATCAAAATGTGGGTACGATGTTTGGCACCTAAGTTTTAGACATTCAAGATTTTGATGCAAACTTCATATTTTGCAACAACAAATGCAAAAACAAGTGGTAACAATTTTGCAACCTTTCTTTTCTTTTATGTTATCTTTTTAGTAACACAAAGTTCATAACATGTTGAGTATGATGTTGGACCCACATTTCAAAGGCTGAAGGCTAGTCATACAATATGTTGGGAAGGAGAAAGCCCATTTGATTATAGGTGAGTATGATAGGTATGTTTTATTTTCATTGTTGGTTCATGTTTATAAGGTTTTGAATCCATGTATTATAAGTGAAGTTGTTATTGTTGCCTCTACATTGAACAATTCAGAGTTGAACAATTAATTAAAAATGAACAATTATGAAGGTGCATATTTATATGACTTGATGAAAATTAATGAAAAAATGGTTTTTATCATGCTTACCCTTAACATGTTTATCAAAAAAGATATAGTTATCATCCATAATCATGTTTTCTCCTCCTCAAGAGCTCGAAGCTATAAGTGCAAAAAATATTGGTGTAAAAGTAGTTGAACATCATTGGTAGTGCGCAACAATGCGGAGCCCAAGTTTATAAAATTCATATGTTTTATTTGGAATACATTTGAATGTGAAAAATCTCAAATTAAAAAAAAATCATACATCATATATCAAATAATATCCAAAACACTTATCAATACAATCTAAATACAAAAATATATCCAATCCATGCTAAAACATTTTGAAAAACAAATCAAATAATAAATGATATACAATTTAACTTAAAATGATAAAATAAACATAATGGAAATTTATATCAAAATAAACATAATTATTTTTTAAAATAATAATTATGAACATAAAAGAAATAAATAGAATGCTAGAAGACGAAAAATAAATAAAATACATAAAATGAATACAATTTTTAAAAAAGACATGAAAAAATTCAAATAATAATGAAACAAAAATGCTTTAAGAAGAAAAAAAATGAAAACAAAAGCTAGAAAAATAAATTAGTAGATGTGCCAAAAGAAATCAACATAATAAAATTTCTATTGAATTATGTACTTTTCTTCCGCACATGAAAATTCAAAATAATATATCATGCTTACAACAATACAACAATTTCATGAAAAATGATTCATTTGAATTTTAACATTGTTGTGTTCGTAAAGAGAAAACAAAATGCAAGAATTTACAATATGCAATATATCAAATTTGAATACAAATATTTTTGAAATTTTTATTAAAAATGTATGCCCAATTTTAGCTACCAAACAATGATGATACTATTCCCATGAACTTATAAAAGACACCATGTATATAGATTCAGAAATAAATTACCTTTTACTTGCAACATCAAAGACCAATTGTAAAGCTTTAAATTTCACACCCATAGCTTTTTAAAAAGGTATTTCAAACATTGAACCAATTTTTTTCATATGTACACATTGTCATATTTATATAAATAATGATAAAATGCCAAACTTTGCATTGGCCAATGGGTTATGGATTGGAAGTGCACCAAATAATGGTACCAAAATTAACAATGGTAAAAGAATTTTAATTGCAAGATATCAATGTCGAACTATATTATTTATATTTAAATATACAATAAAGGCAATATAATAGGACAACACACACTTAAAGGCAATGCTATTAGTTTTGCATAAGACTTTAAACATGCAATTGAACTTTTGGGTGGATTATAATTCACAAAACAAACTCAAAAACAATTATAAGCAAAAGTATATGGGAAAATTATATTCGTCATAATAACATAATATTAATAGAACAAATCCAACAAAACAAAGAGGTTTTAGATTTGGCAAAATTTATGATTTAAACTTTAAATTATTAAAAGCATAATTTATTTCTAATTCAAAAATAAATTTATTCCTCCATGGAGAATAATGACCTTTGTAGTTCTTTGAAATGAATACGTAATGTTATCAATCATATGATAAAAATGAATTTAAAATCATCAAATAAAAAACCGTATACAATTTTAGCTATTGATGTTTATTTTAAAAATCGAATACTCATGACATACTATATATTATAAAGCAAACAATGCCAACAAATAAAACTCAAAGTTTAGCACCATTTATAAAAAATTACAAAGGAAAGAAAATCATAATCATTGAAAACATATATCCAAAAATAAGGATTGTTAATAGGACATTGGTTATATTGAAAATATTTCACTCACAAAATCACATTGGATTCAACATGATAACTTTGATGCACCCACCTTGTAGATTTTAGTGAATTCATACAGAAACATGAAACATTACAAGACATCACCCTAAAGGTCAAACTAAAAATGTCATATCAATAGCACCCATAACAAGAAATTTCCAATATTATCATTCCATATAAGGACCAAATACTTCCAAAACTTTTAATATTAATTGATATTATTCCACCTTTTTGTTTAATTGACTTTAAAGCTCAAGGACAAACATTTGAACATTTCGTGATAGACCTTTGTTAACCACTTAAAAATGTGCAACTTAATATGCACAATGTATATGTAACATTATCATGTTTATGTTTATTAAACAAGCTTGTGATTTTGCAAGATATTACAATACAAGACATACACAAAGTTAAATTCAAAAAAGGATCATAGAAAATGACAACACTAATTGTGAGAACATACATTTGAAAAAACCAACCCTCTTAAATGCCATAAGAAAAATAAACATATGCAACATGAAATGTGTGAAATTGAAGATGAGAATATTATTAAAACATATGACAATTTAAACAATGCCACAAATAATAATGATCTTATACATTATTGGCATGAAAAATTTTAGTTAACAAAAAAAAATGAAAACATTCTTTTTAATCAAAATGGATGGTTGAACAACCAACATCTGGGAACAACTATGCAAATATTATATGAAGAAAAATTACAATATTTAAGATACGAACAACACACTTATGCAATCATGGAAACAATATATAAAATCATAAAAAATCTCTTCAATATGTTTTCATCAACAATAATCATTGGATTTTAGTAAAAATACACACTTCCACATTTGATTCACATTGTACAATATATGATTCAAAAGTACCATTAACAAAAACATTACCCAATAACATCATACAATTATTAATAGCTAATATTATATACTAAAGGGTAAGTAACAAGTTAGATAACATATGCCAAAAAAGGTCTTGTAGCATGTTAGATTTCCTCTACCACTTGTAACATGCCCAAAATATGTGACATGGATGTAAAACATGTCTACAAATCTCAAGTCATACATGTCTACAAGTCCCAAATCATATTAAAAAAACTAAAAGTTTTTTTTTTTATGTTTTTAATCTAGATGTTTTTAGTCATTACTACCTTTTGAGGAAAAAAATTATATATATATATAACAAGATAACATGTCTTATAATTGACATATGAACATTTGTTGTTTAGTTTGGTTTCATATGCAAAATGTGAGAATAAAAAAATTCCCATGAAAATATCAATTTTTTTATCATAGTAAATTCCTTCCTATGAAATAATGTGGAAGCCCACCTTCTAGGATGCACCATTGCTCATGTATATGTACAATATAATTCCAAAAAAATGACTTACTTCACATGCATTTCCTTATATTCTTTGCTACAAATGGATAAATAATAAATGTGGAAGATGTATATATAGTTGTACATGTGCAAATTTCCCAAATCTAGAAATAAATTGAAATTTATTCATTATAGTCTTACAAATTATGATTTATAAGTCATTTCACTACTACAAAAATGGGGTGCAGTTCACTAGCCTAAATCACTGTGGGACCTTAAAAATGAAATAAGTTCATTACATTTTAATGATTTCACCCTGGTTAAAGTTATTCCACTAGAATATCATTATGTAAATATTGTGTTTCACTACTAGCTGACATAATTCACTATTATAATTTACTAGTAGGTAACCCGTGGCTACACCACTCCAACCACCTTGAACTTTCTGTTAAATTCTACTTCTGCACGATCATGTTACAACACCTCTGTGTAAACAACATTACGAGTGTACACACCAGCAGGTGCATTTTCATGAACATCCTCCCACCCATTTGTAACCAGCAGTTTCATCCCCTCGGGGCACCCAATGCGCGACATGGCCACATACAACTAGCTATGTGTAAATACAAGATTGGGCAGAAAAATGCCGACCATCTTCAATGTCTGCCCTTGCGCCTTATTGATGGTCATGGCAAATGCAGGGCGCACAGGGAATTAGCGACAGCGCAAAGTGAAAGGCATTCGTTCTGTGTCTGAAGGTGTGATGCTTAACCGTGGAATGAACACTCGTTGGCCCTTTGCAGGACCTATTGCCACCTTTGCTTCAATGACATGCTGCATGAGTTGAATGACAATGAGCCTGGTACCATTAGCCAGGCCGCTGGTCATGTTGCGTAAAAATATGATGGGACAACCCTCCTGCAAGTGCAGTTCATGGGGTGGTACGCCCAAAAAACTAAGTGTGTTCAAAAACTCGGTGGGGTAAATGCCATGTTACTCCCCATGCACCACAGAATTCACACTGTAATACACGCGGTGCCGTGCGGGCGAGCCATCGTGCTTTGTGAATGCATATTTGTCATTGATGAGTTTATTGAGTGCATCCACATCTTTGTTGAAAGGTGTAAAAATTGCACGCTCAATGATGTATGCAAATCTTGCAGCATACTCAACAATAGATGACAAAGCGCCATACACTTCTTCAATCAAATTTGCCACAATAGGGCCATTGCAACACATGTCATGAGGAATAAGAATGGAGTCTTCACCAATAGAGGGATACACGCGCTCTGCGCCCTCCCCCACACGTTGCAAGTAATCAGCAAATGCTTACTGCCGTGTGGCATCTGCCTGTGCATGCACCCCACCCTGAGCCAGCAACCTCTACATGTGCATGTTGGTGTGCAGCTTAAATACACGCACATGTTGCCATATGTTGGAACGGTTCAAAGCTGCAGCGACGACATCTCCCCTGGTGCCGTGGGGCACAACAAGTAAAATTTGCTGAAAATTGTCGCCAAACACCACAACCAAGCCGCCAAAGGGCAGGAACTTGAATGTTGGGTTAATGACAACCATGATGTCCTGCAAAAACTTGTTGACAGCCTCAAAAACATGCCTGTGCATCATGATAGCCTCATCCCACACAATGAGCGCAGCCGTTTGTAAAAGTGCTACCAGCTCAGAGTCCCTACTGATGTAGCATGTGGACGTGCTGTTGAGGCCTTGCATAGGGATCTTGAGACGTGAGTGTGCAGTGCGGCCTCCATCCAGCAGCAATACAACAATGCCAGACGATGCCATAGCAACAATGACCTGACCCTATGCGCGCACGGTGCTCAACAAGCAACAGTAAAAAAAGGTTTTGCCAGTGCCGCCAAGGCCATCGACAAAAAATGCAGGGCGATTGACAGCGGCCATGACATTGTCATAGACATCCCGTTGCTCAGGGTTAAGTTGCGGCACACGCTCATCTTGCATGGCTGCTTGTGTTGCCGTGTCATACTTGGTAATTTCGTCTGCCACCACAGCACTGGCAGATTGGGTCGTAGGCGTCGGCAAGCCAAATGCTGCCAAGCCTTGGTTATTGTTGAGGTGTGCCAAGTGCAGCGCCAACTCCCGCAACACCATGTCCCGGATGGCAGCATCGAGTTGCCGCACTGGCTCGCCCTGCACGATATAAGAGCACACACATGACATAGTAAGCATTGAGCGTCGCACAACATGCAAACCATGACCATGCAAAGCTGCAAGGCGGGCTGACATGTAAAGCCATACACGGGCAGAGCTGAGCACCAACCTGGCGTGCTTGATACAATAAGTCTTCTGCCATGTCCTCCTTGAAGCGCTCCCACAGAGCCAATGGGTTTGTAATAGCATTGAACACCAGCAAGGCAGCAAACGGTGCCTTGAGGCATGAGGCATTGGCCATGCTTGCAGCCTCCTCCATGCACTGGGCCCACTCAGCATCGTCCTGTAGCAAACCACACTGTTGACATGCTTCTTTGAAAGATGCGTGCTACGTGGGATGTTACAAGTGCCTGTTGGTGCATGCGAGGTCCTCAAAAGACGTAGCCCTAGGCACGTGATGTAGCAAAAGACGCAAGAAGTACCTCTCCCCTTCGGAGGGTTGTACAAAGTATATGTGGTCGACAGGCAACAGACCTGGCGTCTGTGTGCGGAATGCCCATTACTTTTCCTTCTTTTTCCATGTGGCAATGCGGGGAAAGTCATGGTAAAGCGTGTTGAGAGCCAAGTGTAATGGTGCATATGGATTGAAATGTTCCCGTGCTGTTTTGTTAAATGCAACCCATGTAGTCAGAGTTGTGTGAGGGTTTCGGTTAAGTACGGCCGTAGCATCAATGCCTTCTTGAAACAGGATGGTCTGATGCCCTTTCAAGTGCATAACAAGCCGAACGACATTGGGGTGCTCCTTGAATAGATCAAAGCCATACAGACGGTGGTTGGCCTTAGAAGCCGACACATATCGGCTGTCTTGGTAGATTTTGATCTCATCCCGCATGCGTGGCTGAGCGGGTGCAGCGCCATCAGGTGCAACAGCGTCCACCGGGCCAACGTCCACCTATGCACGGTCGTGGCCTTTGTAGATGTACTTGTAGAGGTATTTGACAGCCGTGACGAAGGTGCAGACCTCCACGTTGATGTGGCAGTTGAAGAGCAGGGATAGGTGCGGGTTGTAGGGCACCACCCAGCGGTTGTCAAAGGCAAACCCACCCTTGCAACAACAACAGCCAAACAACAGTTGTTACGTGAGCGGTGCCACAGGTCAATAAATGCAAGCATGGTAGCATAGTCGTGCATGTTGTTAGTTCAAATGCATGGTCCTACTGCCAACACATTTATCATTCAAATGTGCGGCCATCATCCCGACGGCGGTATGTTGGGTAGGAGTCGGTGGTGTTGGTGGTGTGCTCTGTGAAGGCCTTAGGGTAGCCTTTTGAACAAATGTCGTCAGCCATGCAAGGGCAATGTGGGTTGATGGTGCCATAGGGGCCATGCAGCATGCAACTTGTAACGACCTCAAAAAGAGTGGGGTGTGTATCCTTATCAAGCAACTCTGCAGACACCATGCGGTCGTACTCATCGGGCCCTCGTGGTTGATGATTAGAGTGCAAAATGAGCAAAATGTGTGCATGGGGCAGGCATCTTTTCTACCATTCAATGACATGAATGTCAGCCACCACCTCGCCATAAATGCCTTTCTTCAAAATCTCGTCCAGCAAGTGTTGTAATTTGCTAACAAAAACGTGTGTGACCAAATCAGGGCGGTCATTGGTAATCTCATCGGGCTTCAGCGCGCTGACAATCTCTTCCCACTTGGGGTTGCAGGTCATGGTGATGAACAAATCATGCTTGCCATATTAGCGGACAATGGCCATGGAATCTTGGTACAACTAAGCCATGTGTCGATGGCCAGCAATGAATGAGGATGGCAATACAATGAACCTGCCCAGGTTATCGGTGTTAGCGTTGTTATTGATAACAGCATCAGCCACGCCACCATAAATTGCAGCACGCAAAGGGCCCAGGTTGTTGCATATGTAAAACAGCCGTTATGATTCCACTTTGCTATATTAGTCAACACCCCACTCTTGATACAAATGTTTGCCATACACAAAGAGGGCGTGCGATGTCGGGTTCTTATCGTGCATGTGATAGTAAGCCCACTCCCGTGCAGTGATTTTTTTGCGTTGTGTAGGTTATGCTAGCCTTGC
>Ga0209611_10012236_pt1 | contig 12109 bp, 10 predicted proteins | sample S1TSphgellanicum_3_FD_187693 | JGI IMG/M metagenome (GOLD analysis project Ga0209611, IMG submission 187693) | Host-associated microbial communities from peat moss isolated from Minnesota, USA - S1T2_Fc - Sphagnum magellanicum MG (SPAdes) (version 2) | ecosystem: Host-associated > Plants > Peat...
CACCCTCATCTGTCATAGGTGGTGTGGGATGAATGCGACGCGCATCGACGGCGCAGTCAAGCAAAATATGCTATGATCCTAAATGTCAGTAAAGACATTAAAATCCTACCCCCGGACTGGGGGAAAGTTGACGCCCAGTACTCGAATTGACGAGAACAGCTTTGGAAATAACACTCTATCCAAAGGGATGAACTTTCTTGTGCCTCTTAACCCGTAAGGGATATACAAAGCTAAATCTTTGTAGAATCCCACTCCTAGAAGGAGTGGGAGTGTCAAATACAACTGTATTGCTCATCACAACCATTTGTAATCTAAACTCCAGCTTTTGGAAGTGGTTCTAAGAAGGCAACACAGATAAAATTGCGGGTAGATAAAGATTTTTTAAACTCTGGAAACGGGTAGCCTCCGATAGGAGGTAAAAGCAATGGATTACCTGATCGTGGGCAGTGGCTTGTCAGCATTGGTCTTTGGGTCTTTGATGGCAAAATCTGGGAAGAAAGTTCAGGTCTTGGAGGCTCATGAGCATCCAGGAGGCTTTGGTCACACGTTTACAATGGCAAAAAAATATAAGTTTAATGCCCAACTACATTATGTTTGGGATTGTGGTGAAGGACACACTGTAAACCGGGTGCTGAAAAAACTGAACTTGGACGAAGAAGTGACATTTAATCGGTATGATCCTGACGGTTTCGATCATATGAGGATGCCAGGTTACTCACTGAACATTCCCTCAGAATCCCAGGCATTAATCCGGCGACTGTCTTTACTCTTTCCTCAGGATACCGATCAGATTCGTAAATTTGTCCTCGAAGTGCAAAAGACCAGTGAAGGATTAAAGAAATTATCACCCCCTGTAAATCCTGCAGAATTATTCAAACATCTCGGTGAAGTGTCCTGTGCTGTCATGTATCTGAACAGTACACTTCAGAATGTTTTCGACAAGTTCAATCTGCCTAAAGAGGCGCAAACGCTTTTAGCACTGCAATGGCCTGATTTTTTGTTGCCCCCGGATCAACTCTCTTTTTACGCCTGGGTGATTTTGTTCACTGGATATCAAGAAGGCGCTTTTTACCCCAAACAGCATTTTGAGCATGTTATTAATTCATTAGTCAAGGTGATTGAGGAGAATGGAGGTGAGGTTCTTCTCAATCTGGAAGTCACAAATTTTACAATCAAAAACAAAACCGTAACCGGAGTCCAGGCTATCGATCAAATCACGCATCAAACCCATGAATTCACTGCAGATATAATTGTCTGCAATATGGACCCCCAAAAAGCTGCCTACATGATCGGAGTAGAAAACTTCTCCAAGACGGTACGCAAGAAGCTCAATTATGAATATTCTCCCTCCAACTATATGGTCTACTGCGTTGTCAAGGACATTGATCTGCGAGACTATGGGTTTGGGAAATGGAATACCTTCCACACGGGTCATCGGGATTTAAATGAAGCATTTCATCAGATGTATGAAAAGCATGACTTCTCAAATCCTAGCTTTGCAATCACGACACCCACTTTAATGACAGAAAATCATCGCGACTGCCCAGAAGGATATCAAATTGTCGAGTTCTTAACTGTTGCTAATTATGATTACTTTAAAAAACTGAAAGAAACTAATAAAAAGGCTTATAGACAGAAAAAAGAGGAAATTCTTGATTCCATACTTGACGTAGTTGAAAAAAACTATATTCCGAATTTTAGAAAATACCTTGTCTTTAAAATCACTGGCAGTCCAACAACAAATGAGCGGTATTGCTGGTGTCCAAGCGGGAATTCTTATGGTTCTAATCTAACGCCTCGCAATATGGGAATTGGTAGGCTGAATCACAAGACATCGTTAAAGAATTTCTATTTTTGTAATGCCTCATCCGGCTACCCAGGTTTTGCCGCTACTTTTTGGACTGGGGCAATCCTATATCAAAGATTGTCGGGAGATTTGATTTGATCAAAGACCTAAAGGTCATGTAATAATATCACGTTCGGTTGAACACTTGTATAAAGTTTGTAGTTGCTAAGAGCGAAGACAGCGCAACTACGAACCATTTAATTTACCGAATTTGGTATAGCGACTTATTTGTAAGAGCATCCCATGAGTTCGGTGGTGAGATATGAAAATAGCGATTATCGGGGGCGGAGCAAGTGGTATTGTAACAGCATATCTGCTTGATAAAAAGGGTCATCAAGTCACTGTTTTTGAAAAACAACCTATTTTGGGTGGGCATATTCGGACATTAAATAAAAATATTAAACCCAATCAATCTGACTGTAACGAGTTTTTGGAAGGCGGTGTACTTGAATTTCCCTGTGCGTTTCACAACTTTCTAAAATTGATGAAAGATTTGAAAGTAGAATTAGAACCCGTCGCTGTTGGTTCAGCATTGTTTTTGAAAGATGGTCGCCATTTTCTCTCGGCTTTGATGATCCAAAAGAACTTTACAGGGATTCAGCGTGTCATTGAATATCTTAGGCTTAATACTCTCTATGCCCGTGCCGCTGGACTATGGGTAAAAACCAATTCTATCCAAGTGCAGGATCTGTATCATCAGTCAATGTCTCAATACTTGGAACGCCAGTGCCTCCGGAATAGCTGGCTGAAATTGCTGACGATGTACAGCTACTCAATGCCATTTGATCTAATCGACAATTTCCCAGCAGAACTGGCGATTCCCTCCCTACGGGATTATGTCTTTGTCAAATGGGTGAGGATTAAGGGAGGGGTGTATTCCTATATTGAAAAAATCCTGGAACGCTTCAAGGGTGAAATCTTACTGAACGTCGAAGTTGCGGGAATTTCTAGACAACCTGATTCCGTAAAAATCGAGGTGTCGGATGGTGTGACGTATCTGTTCGACAGAATCGTTTTTGCAACGCCACCGGACCAAGTGATGAAGTTATTATCCGATCCGACAAATGAAGAAATAAAACGGTTTTCCTCATGGCAGAAAAACCAGGCGAAAACGGTTATGCATACAGATACTTCAATGTATGCCAGGCATGGCATCAAACAATCTTCGGAATTTGATTTTTTCCAAACTGATAACGGATGGGGATATAACGCTTATCTGAACCAGCTTTGCGGAATATCATCGTCCCTTCAATACAGTCTAGCGTTTAACCTAGATGATTTGATTAATAAAAACAAAATCCTTCACATTCAGGAACATCACACTCCCCTATATACTGTCGAGTCCTTCAGGTGCAGAAACGAAGTGATCATCACCAATGGTGAGAACAATACTTACCATGCAGGCGCCTATCTTGGAGATGGATTGCATGAAGGGGCGATCACGTCGGCAATCTGGGTTGCCCAATTGATCGGATAGTGTTCAGGATTTGTGAAAAATTTTAAGGCACTGCCCACCATTGACGCCCGACCACACGTATAACTTTTTGACGTTCCAAGCCTTGTATAGGCATAATTTGCAGGACAACAATGCCGTCGTACCTTACTGTAAAACGGCATTCGTGCGGAAGCATTGAGTACATTAGTACTATTCTAGTAAGATTTTAATGAACTGCTTTGAACCCTTAGATCATGAGAAAATGAGGAAGCATTTTTCACAAAGATGGCAAGTAACATTTAAGTAATATGGAAATAAACTGCCAATCCGCCCTTAAAGTCAAGGTAGGAATACCTTTCATCGCCTCGTACAGTGGCAACAAGCGTTCTTCAAACTGCTTTAGTTCCTTAGGGGGCGTAATTTCAGCTATTTCTTTACGGTAAGCTAGAGCATTGCGATCAACACAGAACAGCGCCTTCCGGAAAGTGGTGATGTCCTAAAGGGTCATCGCGTAATACTTCTAGGGGTTCACCTAAAACGTCAAGAACTTCTTTGATCTGATTCAAACTTTGGGCATCCGTCAGACCACAATAGAATGAGGGACCAGAATCAAATTAAAATCCTCGTCGTCTAAAGCTATGAACAGCACCTCCAGTAATTGTATGGTTTCCACACACAATAACCCGTTTGCCCTAAAGAGCGAGTAATACAGCCGCAGTTAACCTACCGATACCGCTACCAACGATTATGACATCACTATCCTGCATTTTTGTTGTTTGTTAGTTGTTGGGTGTTGAGTGTTGGGTGTCAAAAAATACCACTAACCACTAACCACTAACCACTAACCACTAACCACTAACCACTAACCACTAACCACTAACTAATGATAAATGACTGAACCATTGATTGAACTGAAAGGCATTTCTAAGTCCTTTGATGGGAATAAGAAGGTTTTAGATAATGTGGATTTGACGATTAACCGGGAAGAAGCATTGGGAATTATTGGTCCTAGCGGTACTGGCAAATCAACAATTTTACGGATTATGGCTGGGTTAGTTGCTCCCGATGCTGGAGAAATTTATATACAAGGGAAGCGGCGAGAGGGGTTAGTTGAAGATTATGGCAATCCCATTGGTATTGGAATGGTGTTTCAACAGGCGGCGTTATTCGATTCATTGACGGTGGAGGAAAATGTGGGGTTTCTACTTTATCAAAATTCAAACCTGCCGCGATCGCGGATTAAAGAACTGGTGCATGAAAAATTGGAAATGGTCGGTTTGGCAGGGACAGGCGATCGCTACCCGGCTGAACTTTCCGGGGGTATGCGAAAACGGGTCAGTTTTGCCCGCGCAATTATGGCCAACCCCGATAACCTTAAAGAAACATCAGAAGTTTTGCTATACGATGAACCTACTGCTGGACTTGATCCTATTGCCTCAACGGTGATAGAAGATTTAATCCAGCAGTTGCATTGTACAACAGGAGTCTGTAATACCTATGCCATCGTCACCCACCAACATAGTACAATTCGTCGGACGGCTCACAGGGTTGTGTTCCTCTATGAGGGTAAAGTGCAGTGGCAAGGTAGTATCAGTCAAATTGATACTACAGACAATCCTCTAATTAGACAATTTATTAGTGGAAATGTACAAGGACCAATTCATGTGGTGGGCTAGGATAGATAATTTTGGATTTTGGATTGAGAATTATTAGTTGTTGGTTGTTAGTTGTTGGTTGTTAGTTGTTGGGACTGCTAACCACTAACCAATAACCACTAACTACTAAGCACTAACCACTAACAAATAATCAGTAATCATATAAAATCTAAAATTCGTAGAGGAGTTGAAACCAATGCAATCGCGAACATTTCGAGAAGGCTCTGTGGGGTTGTTGCTCTTGCTAGGATTGGGAGTTCTTGGCTTCATCATCCTATGGTTGAATAGATACACTGGCAATCATAGCTCATACAAAGCCATTGTGGAATTTGCCAATGCTAACGGGATGCAAAAAGGGGCAGTCGTTCAGTATCGTGGTGTTAAGGTAGGCAATATTTCTGCCGTCCGACCAGGACCAAATCACGTTGAAGTAGAAATTGAAATTGCCAAATCTGACTTGATCATCCCTAGAGATGTGACGGTTGAAGCTGATCAAAGCGGATTTATTGGCGGCGAAACCACTATCGAAATTACACCAAAAACGCCGTTATTGGCTAGAACTTTCATCGCTAAACCTTTAGACAAAAATTGCGATCCCCAAATGATCGTCTGCAATGGCTCTCGATTAAAAGGTCAAATTGGTATTAGCACTGATGAACTTATTCGCTCGACAACTAAACTGGCTACTCGATACAGCGATCCAAAATTTTTTACAAATGTCAATCAGGTTGTGGAAAATACTGCGTTGGCAGCAGCTAATGTTGCTGAGTTAAGTCGCAGCTTCACTGTTGTCAGCAAGAGCTTACAAAAACAACTAAGCAGCTTTTCCGCTACTAATAATTCAGTTCAGCAAGCAACAAATCAACTTAGTTCATCCAGCACTCGAACCTTGGATCAAATAAGTGCCACAACCAGTCAATTTGGTACTACTGCAAAGGATGTTCGGTTAACCGTAAATCAAGCTAATAAGCTGATTGCAAACCTCAACAATCTGGTGACAAGCAACAAATCTTCTCTAGTTACCACCTTGAACAATGTAACCCAAACTAGTGAACAATTACGCTCGACTGTCAACAGCCTATCCCCTGCTGTGAATCGTGTCACTAAAGGAGAAGTGCTTAAAAACCTAGAAACTCTCTCGGCAAACGCTGCACAGGCTTCTACTAATTTGCGCAATGCCACAAATGCTCTCAACGATCCCAAAAATTTAATGGTAGTGCAGCAAACACTAGATTCTGCACGGGTAACATTCCAAAATACCCAGAAAATTACTTCAGACTTGGATGAACTGACTGGCGATCCCACCTTTCGAGAAAATCTGCGACAACTCGTGAATGGTCTCAAAAGTTTAGTGTCTTCTACACAGCAGGTGCAGCAGCAAGTGCAGGTCGCTACAACTCTAGACTCGCTGAAAGCTGCTGTTGTTTATAACCCTAATACTACAATTCGCACATCAGATGACAACCAAACACAGATGACATTTAACCTCTCACCTAATGCTTTAAAGAGTGCTGAGAAACAGTCTCAAGCAACCACCATTATCTTTACTACCTCCTCATCCCAAGAAAACCTCTTAAGGCAGTTAAGGGAGTTAAAAAAGCAGGAAAAACAGGAAAAGTAGTTAGTGGTTATTTGTTAGTGGTTATTTGTATTCTTTGATACACAAAATTAAACATTCAACACCCAACACCCAACAACTAACAACTAACTAATTCCAATCTTCTTCTTCTTTTTTGCCACGACTTTTGTAAATCCCACCAAGATTGTGAAGCTTACGAGTTTTTTCATAAAGTTCAGCTTCAGTAAGATCCCACTTTTGTAAGACTTTATCTAAGTCTTGTTGGATATCTCTCGCACCTGGAAACCCTTGATAACGCATCTGCAGTCTAGCTAGTTCTGCTAAGTTATAATCTGTCGCCTCTTGAGTCAATAAACTATTAACTAAAAGGCGATCTCGATTGTAAAGAGGATGCTGTTGATCTTTACTTCCTGATACTTCCGTCATCTTTGAATTTAAGCTTGCTTTAGTTGATAAAAGTAATTATGCATGATATCGTGTTAAGATAAAAGAAATGTACTACGTTTGTAGTTGTGCTTTAGCGCTAAAGCGCAACTACAAGCACTTTGGCGCTAAAGCGCAACTACAAACAAACGAATTATTTTATGAATCATTAACCTGAGTCACCCAGTCAATATAGACGGCAACTACACCTTCTACCTTACGGCTCTCCCCACTGCCGCTATACTTTAAATAAAGATACATTGTTTCTAAGAAAAGTCGAAAAAAGTTCAGGTGAGGGTGAATTCTTAGATCGCCCAAAGCCCAAGCTGTAAGGGAGCAAGAACCCGATATGTTTGAACACTTCACTTCCGAAGCAATTAAAGTAGTTATGCTCGCCCAGGAGGAAGCACGACGCCTGGGACACAACTTCGTTGGAACTGAGCAAATTCTCCTAGGTTTGATGGGAGAAGGGACAGGGATTGCTGCCAAGGTACTGACAGACTTGGGCATTACCCTCAAAGACGCACGCCGCGAAGTAGAAAGAATTATTGGTCGGGGCTCTGGCTTTGTGCCAACGGAAATTCCCTTCACTCCTAAGGTGAAAACTCTATTTGAGCAATCGTTTAAAGAAGCTCGCAGTTTAGGTCACAACTACATTGGTACTGAGCACTTACTCTTAGGGTTGACTGAAGCTGGTGAAGGCGTTGCTGCCAAAGTCCTGCAAAATCTAGGGCTGGAACTCTCGCAAGTCCGAACCTCAGTCATTCGTAATTTAGGAGAAGCTGCATCTGTTGGTGCTGGTAGCCGTGGTAGTCAGCAACGACGCAATCAAGCACTAACCATAGAAGAATTTGGTAGAAATCTGACCAAACTAGCAGTAGAAGGCAAGCTTGACCCTGTAGTCGGTCGTGAGAAGGAAATAGAGCGTACCATCCAGATTCTTGGTCGGCGGACGAAGAATAACCCAGTCTTGATTGGGGAACCAGGAGTGGGTAAAACAGCGATCGCCGAAGGTCTAGCGCAACGCATTATCAACCAGGATATCCCCGATATTTTACGAGACAAGCAAGTCATCAGCCTCGATATGGGGTCTGTGGTGGCAGGGACTCGCTTTCGCGGCGATTTTGAAGAACGTCTCAAGAAAATCATGGAGGAGATCCGCTCCGAGGGAAATATCATCCTAGTGATAGATGAAGTTCATACCTTGGTAGGTGCGGGTGGCACTGAAGGTGGTATGGATGCAGCTAATATCCTCAAGCCAGCATTGGCGCGGGGTGATCTCCAGTGCATCGGAGCAACCACTCTTGACGAGTATCGTCAGCACATTGAGCGAGATGCAGCCTTAGAGCGTCGTTTCCAACCAATTATGGTAGGAGAACCCTCGGTAGAAGAAACAATTCAGATTCTACAAGGCTTACGCTCCGCCTACGAGCAGCACCACAAAGTGAAAATATCTGATGCTGCACTTGTTGCAGCAGCTAATTTGTCAGACCGCTACATCAGCGATCGCTTCTTGCCTGATAAAGCTATCGACTTGATTGACGAAGCAGGTTCTCGCGTTCGTTTACGGAGTTCTCTGGTTTCTACGAATCGGGAACTAAAGCGTGAACTGGTACAAGTCAATAAAGCCAAACAAGAAGCAGTCAGAACACAGGATTTTGACAAGGCTGGACGACAGCGCGATCGCGAATTGGATCTGGAAACACAATTGCGAGCAGAAACAGTACAAAACGAAAAAGTTGTCAATAACCCCATCGTTGATGAGGAAGATATTGCCCAAATCGTGGCTACTTGGACTGGTGTTCCAGTTAACAAGCTGACTGAATCTGAGTCTGAGTTACTCCTACACCTAGAAGACACTCTCCACCAGCGTCTTATTGGTCAAGAACAAGCAGTCACGGCTGTTTCCAAAGCCATCCGTCGCGCCCGCGTTGGGTTAAAGAACCCTAATCGTCCTATAGCGAGCTTTATCTTCTCTGGTCCTACTGGAGTAGGTAAGACGGAATTGGCGAAAGCATTGGCTTCCTACTTCTTCGGTTCTGAAGAAGCAATGATTCGCCTGGACATGTCCGAATTCATGGAACGCCACACCGTCTCCAAACTTATTGGTTCGCCTCCTGGTTACGTAGGATACGATGAAGGTGGGCAACTTACTGAAGCTGTGCGGCGCAAACCTTACACAGTGGTGCTGTTCGATGAAATCGAGAAGGCACACCCTGATGTATTCAATATGCTGCTGCAAATCTTGGATGACGGTCGCCTAACTGATGCAAAAGGTCGGACAGTGGACTTCAAGAACACGCTGTTAATTATGACTTCCAACATCGGTTCTAAGGTGATTGAGAAAGGTGGTGGCGGTCTAGGCTTCCAGTTTAGTGAAAATGAAGCTGAGGCTAGTTACAACCGCATCCGTACACTGGTAAGCGAGGAACTAAAAGCTTACTTCCGTCCAGAGTTCCTTAACCGGATCGATGACATGATCGTCTTCACCCAGTTGAAGAAGGATGAAATCAAGCAAATTGCTGATATCATGCTACGTGAAGTTTTTGGTCGCTTAGGTGAAAAGGGAATCATCTTAGAAGTTACCGAAAGCTTCAAAGATCGGGTAGTACAAGAAGGTTATAACCCCAGCTACGGTGCTAGACCACTACGTCGGGCGATCGTGCGCCTCTTAGAAGATTCTCTGGCAGAGGCTATACTGTCTGGTCAAATCACCGAAGGCGATACTGCTATCGTTGATGTTGACGATGATGGTCAGGTAGTAGTACGTAAGTCAGAGGAACGAGAGTTGTTACTCGCGAATGTAGGCTAAAAGCCAGAAGCCGAAAGAAATAAGGCTCCTGACTTGTGAATACCGATAGCTTAGTATTGGTAATTTTTACCCTGTAGGGGCGAACGGCGGTTCGCCCCTACTTCATTTTTTTGGTGTTGCTGAATCAAAATATGAAGTCCTGAAGGTTTAAGCAGTGTTGTATACAGAGAAATTGAGTGTCTCAATTTTAGCTCCAACTCCTTTGTGTATCGGTTTCTTGGAGGGAAATTTAGCTCTAGTTTTTTTAACGACTCGCGGGTTACTTCTTCCTTCTCTGCGAGACGCTACGCGAACGCGCTCTGGTATCTGTTCGTCAAGAATTTCTGTCACTAGCCAGGTTAGAAAAAAGGTATTTCTTCTGGCTCAATACGTTGAAATTTCGGGATAGCACGGCGCACCACATTCAGAGTTCCGGTAACACTTAATCGTAAAATACAGTAACCGTCCAATACGTTCTTCTACCAGACGCCATCTCCCTCTCCCATACCCGCAATAATTTTAATAATTTCATTAGTGCTATTAAAAATTTCCAGAAAAGGAATAAATGTGTTGCCAGTTCTATAGCCAAAGCTAATACTTACGCCTACAAATAAGCTTGCATTTAGATTATAAGCCCATTGATTTGCCTGACTTTTCACGGGAAGTCCTGAATCAACGAAATAACGTTACTTTTTCCCCAGGGTCATTGTCAATAGTCCTAAACTAATGAGAATAGCTAACGAAAGAGTTAGGGTTTGAGAAAAGGCTAAAATGACCTTTTCAACATGCCGTGAAAAGTCAGATTGATTTGCCCCATTCTGTAACTTTAATTGTCATTTTTGTAAAAGCATCGTTACCAAACTCATTGATAAATCTTCTATGACCGTACCAATTACCAAAATAGTCTGCATTACTAAGTTTCGCTGATATTTTTAAAGGTGGTGAGTTTTTCAGTTTAATTAAAACATCTGTTTTATTTGTTTGGCTTTTAGCGCCGATTCTATTAGAATTAATTATTAAATCACTTGGTATAATACCGGGAGCATCCACTTTTGGAAGAAACATAATTCTTGTACTCCAAAAACCCTACTATATGGTTCATCTAAAAAAGTCTATCTGCCAAAAGTGGATGCTCCCATAATACCTAACCCCTGCATCCAATCAGGTAAATTGCTGGGTAAAGAACCTCCTAGTTTTGCAGCGTTGGTTATAGCATTCTCAAGTTCAATGGACTTTGACATGATAGGTTGTAAGATATCGGACTAAGTAAGTTAGCGTAAATAAACACAACTATAACGTATTTTTAATCGCCGTATTTTCTCACGATTCAATTCGTATTGCTACACAAGATTTTTTTGCAATCCCTTTTTTGTGGGTATTACCCACTTACCCTCAGTCGGTTTTAATTAGTTAAACATCTAGCAGCAGTAGAATTGGAAATCAAAACTTCTGCTTAATCAAAGACACTACCCGAACTGATGAAAAAGGAAGATTAACCTTGGGTGCTGTTGCCAAAGCAAAGAACTACCGAGTACTCATTAATGATGCAGGTCAAATTCTATCGCTGATAAATTAAGCCATGTTGCGCTCATTTACACTCAGGAACTTTCGTTGCTTCCAAAACTTTACCCTTGAGTCACTGGAACGAGTTAACCTAATCGCTGGAAAGAATAACGTTGGCAAGACATCACTACTAGAAGCTATTTTTATTTTCCTTAACCCGACCAACCCTGAATCACTAATTCAGGTTAATCGCCTGCGAGGTATTTCCAGGGGTATTCGATTTGAGGATATCGAAGAAATGAGAGGGCTTTTCTTCAACCAAGATATAGATAAAGTGATTGAAATAGGCGGTTTGGCAAATAACGAAATACAAAGAACTCTAAAAATTCGTTTTCCTGAATCAGAAGAAGCTCAGATAGATGATTTACCACTTTTAAATTACGATAGTACAGATTTTAAATCTGATGAATCACTAACAACAGAAGTCAGACCATACGATAGGTTGGAGTTGGAGTACCAAGACCCAAATAGTAAAATAAAAACTTCAAGCATTTCTTTAAGAGCCGATGGCAAATTACTGGGTACTCGTTATCGGCGAGAAAAGTTTCCGTTGGGTATATATCTCACGACTAGCACACGCTCTCCAATAGAAGATGCGGAACGTTTTAGTAACTTGGAACGTGTAGGACGGCAAGATGAAGTGTTAGAAACACTTCGTTTGTTAGAGCCACGCTTGCAACGCCTGAGCTTACTGGTTATGAAGCGTGAGCCGATAATCAATGGCGATATCGGGATGCGTGAGCTTGTACCATTACCGCTGATGGGAGAAGGTATGGGGCGTTTGCTCTCAATTATTTTAGCGATCGCTAATGCTAAA
>Ga0209611_10012237_pt1 | contig 12108 bp, 7 predicted proteins | sample S1TSphgellanicum_3_FD_187693 | JGI IMG/M metagenome (GOLD analysis project Ga0209611, IMG submission 187693) | Host-associated microbial communities from peat moss isolated from Minnesota, USA - S1T2_Fc - Sphagnum magellanicum MG (SPAdes) (version 2) | ecosystem: Host-associated > Plants > Peat...
CTTAACCACAAGATGTATCACAATATGTTTAAAATTTAGATCTCTTAATTTAGGGTTTAGGGTTTAGATCTCTTTCCCAACATGATTGTTTTGATATGAGTATCATGTGTTCTAGGGTGTAAGTTGCAAACTCCATTGTTCTTTGCAAAGGTAGGAAACAAGTACATGATCTATCTAGTTAAAGAGAGTGGCATTTCAATATTGGTATCATGGTGCAAATTTCAAGCTTGGAAATGGAATGAAAGGCTATGAGTAAATATTATGTGTTTTCTTCCTTAAGCTCAACTAGGGCTAAAACACAAGATCTAGAAGATACTTTCTTTTGAAAAAACAAATAATGTTTTAGATACATTTATGATCCAAGCTTCCATTTCCATAGATTTTTTTTGTTTTTCATGTCACTAGTTCAATTTTCTCTCAAGGTGCCAATTTGTGTCTATTATTATGTTCAAGGATGGTGATTGGTTTTATATACTTGAAATTCATCAATGAATTTACAAGTGGATATCCTTGGAAAAAGTTGAATGAAAAAATAAAGTTTTCATGACAAAATGTGTTAGATGTGGTTTAGCCCAATCCTAAGAAAACACTTTATCCTTGGCATCCTTAACTCCTTTAATCATGTTTCTATCCATCCTACGCAAATTGTGGTAAGGGCATCATAAACCATGAGGTGATTGCCTAATACTTCACAAACAACACCATTTGATCTTACAATGGCTTGGTCACGTAAACCACCCACACAACATCATTTTCATGAAAAAACACATTGATAACAAACACAAAGTCATCATTGCCAAGTATATTTTGCATGTAAAAACAAAATTATCCATGATGGTAGTGATATTGGATTTAAAAAAAGTATTTGAAACACAAAATAATTATGTTTCCTACCATAATTGATTTTTTTTCAACCTAACAACTACACAAGAATTTATATCCAACATAGATGTAATTCATTGAAAACCTATTATTATTCCTTACAAAGGGATATGAAGTTTTGTTCACAATGGAATGTCCTTGCCCATGGTGTTTTGTCTTGTGACAACATTGATAAAGTTTGTTTCCCTACTCAAAAACAACTTGTCAAAAAACACAATCCTTTTGTGACGTGCTCCCAAATTCTTAGTTAAACCCAAGTTGGGTCTAAGTTACTCAACTGCGAAATTGTGAGGAACTCAAGGCATGTTCCCAGCTTTCAACACTAGACAGGGTAAAGGGGCGTGCTGAAGCTCTAGGATGGGACTAAGAAGAGTGATAAGCTATTCACTTACTTGAACTTGCATTAAACCAACCAACAAGTTGATTAGTTCACTTTCTGGAGCACCCTTGGTGCTAGGATAAGCCATGAGCAACTTTGAATTCACATGACTCACCACAGCCCGGACTCGAGGGAAGCCACCACCTTCCCCCATATAATGTACTATGTGCCTCTCCACGACACCCACATCCGAATGGCTTTTTGTCCCGGGACTCCCCAGGAGGAGTCCCAAAATTGTCCCAGTTTGGACTCCCGAGACTTTGTAGGGTCATAACTTTTTGCTCAAACCTCCAATTGGGATGAAGTCTAAAGCAAACTTGTAGCTCTCTTCAAGAGCTTTCCAACGGTGTATCACACTTTACCTTCACGCACTGAGGTCAGGTTGATTCCTAACTTTTAATGGTCGGGAATCAAACTACCAACTTGACTCTCGGCCTTTCTTTTTGCCATAACTTATGCTGCAAATGTCTAAATGGCCCATGCAAGGCCATTTTCGACATCTACACTTTGATAGATTTCCAATGATATAAAGAACACCCCAATGCGATGTGTTTTGACCCCTACAATCGAACTCTGAAATTTTTGGAATGTGAATTTCATCCTCACACTCCCTCAAAGCAGGGTTGTCACATTTCGTGTTTGCTAATTGGATGGATCATTATCTTCTACTTGATTTGGTATAATATAATACAACTAGTTTCATCAAATTGACTTATGGATGTGTTAAATTGGATTTGACACCTATGTGTTAATTGTGAACTTTTTGAATTAAGATTATGGCACTTTGTCATGTTACTATTAGTTTATTTGAAGTTGTAAATATTAGTTGAATTGCCTTGGCAAAGCTTATGAAGCCCCTTTTGGTTGAATTCCATCTAATTAAAAAGGTTTTTGTTTGTGTGAAAGATGAAAAAAAAAATTTGGCCACCTTAAATTTTACCTTATTTCTTGTTGTCTTGTGTGATGTTTTTCAATTGGAGAAACCCTATTATGGCACATACTTTGTACCTGTGATGTCCAAAGTCTACAAATATACTAAAAATGAATCCAAAAGGTTTGTCAAAACATTAAAAAAAAATATTTTAAAAATCATCATGCCCTTCAAAAGACCATCGCATGGATGAAAAAATTAGGCAAAGGGAGGCAAAAATAAGAAATTGCATGAGTTGAAGTTTGTTACCACAAGATTTTGAAACTCTTATGCAAACCAAGTTTTTTTCAAAAGTTGTGTTTTTTCCAAGAAACATCGTGTCATGCATGTTAATGCCATGAAGTTCATTCATTTGAATGTTCATCCTTGTACCTAACTTTTAGTTTATTTTTAGTTCATTCTAATTAAATCTTAGTTAAATTTTAGTTAAGTCCAAATTAACTCATAGTTAACTCTCAATCAACTTTGAATTAAATCCTAATCCCAATTAACTACTAATTAACCCAAAGTTAATTCATAATTAACTCCTAGTTAAATCCTAATTAATTCTTAGTTAAATTCTAATTAACTCCCAATTGATTCCTAATTAAACCCCAGTTAACTCATAGTTGGCTTTTAGTTACAAAGGCTTTCAAAAAGCTTATTTACTTAATGCACACATAGAAGCCTCCTTGGAAGTTTTTTTGAGATAGGTCCCCAAGGAGGTATAAATAAAGTAAGACCCCTCATTTCTTTCAAGCCTATTCAACATTAGTTTTAAGCATGATCTTGCACCATAGCCTTGTCATGTTTTTTTTCATGTTCATGTTTGCATATGTTAACACAATGAAGATTTATTTTCATGTTATCTTGCACATTTTATGTTATTGTTCTTAGTTTTTGTGTTATTATTTTTGAATCATGTAATCTTATCTTGTTCCTTGTTTGAAAGTAAGACTTAGACCTTTCCCTTAACTTTTGTTTTTGTGGTTCATGTCCACGACACATTGGGCACATGTTTATGTAGTCACAATTTGATATAATCACCAATCCTTGCATTTATAGGTTGGAGTTCCCATTTGTGCCAATTGGGTTATCACATAGTTGGTGACTAAAATTTTAAACCAACTTATATCTAAATAACATGTTTCAAATCGTACTATAAAGACATATTAGTTGTTGTTTAATGTTTTTTATGATGTAATTGCATTAGCATGAAGCTTCAAGTTGAGTACAATTTTAAAGTAGCCATTATTCCTCCTTTAACATGTGTAAAATTTTATGGAAAATTGAAAATCCTACATGTTAAGATGGTTGTTGAAGCCATGCATGTCTTGTAACTTTTTGTGCATTTTTTGTTCAATTTGATATGGCTATGGCATGTAACATGTAATCGATGTTCATGTTGGAACTTAAATACAATTATTTAATGTGTGTCATAGACCTAAGTGGGAAGGACGTAACTAATTGGGTTGAAATGGAAAAATATGACATGAAAATTTTAATTACATTTTAGCGATTGTTTCAAGTCTCTTAATCGTGGTCATGTAGACACACCTTCTTGAAAACCATTTCTTGCATATGATTGACTATTTGGTGTTCCTACATCCAAAAAACAACCTAGTGAAGGCTTGTTGAAATATGATTGTCTTTATTTTGTCATATTATTATTTAGAGGTTCCAACATGAAAAGTCCTCTTGCTTAGTGGAAGAAACATGAATATCAATAATTGATTGTTAGGTTCTAATTAACACAACAAATCCTTGGAATTTCAAGAATCCAAATGCATTTCAACATTGTTGATATTTTGACTATTTTAAAGAACTACCAATCATGTTCAATAACTTGGATGCACTAGTCATGATCTACAAAAATTCACTTAACAATGTGAACCAAAATTATCCTTTCATCAAACAAGGTGTCATTGAGTTTTTTTTTGCAAAAGACAAATTGTTTGGTGAACACAAAAATGAGTTTTAAAAGCAAGGTTACTTTGAGAATGAATCACAAGTTTGTGCTTTTGTGTCCATTCAAGTTAATAATCTTCTATTCAATATCTAGTAACCCATGGAGTTTCAAGTGCAATATTTTGCTCAAATTCCTTTTTTAATTGTCAATTATAGGTCTTATATTGTGAATCGTGTTGTTGAACAAGCCTACTATTTGTTAATGTTAAATTCCATGTTATGTTTGTGCCTAGTAGGTTTAATCATCCATTAATGATAATTTGGGACATTTTTAAAATTATTTTTTGTAGTGTTTGTGTCTAGCAACATTAATAGGTGACCAATGATGCATTTTTGTTGAACTTGGAACCTTTGTAGATCAATTATGACTTGGTGTTTGTGTTGGTTATTTTTAGGGATTCATTAATGTTGGAACCTTTATGAAAATTAACTTTGTTGTGTCATTGTGTTTGTTAGCCTCAATAGGTGATCAATGATGCATTTGTGTTGAACTTGGGACCTCTATAAAGTAATATTGTTGTGGAAAGTGTGCAAGTTATTTTTTATGATTCGTCAATGATCTTTTTCTTCAACTTGGGACCTTTTTAGATTTATTTTTTGTATGATCATGGGTGCAGTCCAATCCAAGAAGCCAAAAAGGGCGTCGGACCACAAAGAAAAATAATCAAAATCAGATAAATGTTTATATTTTATGATTTGAAACTACAAAAATCATGGCAAGTTGTTTCTTCATTTATATGAATGTTAAGAAATTCAAACCATAAATCCATTTGATAAAATTTTAAATTTAAATTTAAATTTAAGACCTTTGAAAGTGAACACCTGTGTGTCAAAAGGAATCAAATTTTCAAAGGATTATAAAAAAGATTCATACAATAAAAAAAAATTGATGGGAAAAACATTAAGAACATAAAAACCCATTAGCCACATTGAAAAAACACTCATACCCTAATATATGTGGAATTTTAACACAACAACACATTATAGGTTTTTGGACTAGTCAAAGAAACGACTTTTGTCCTTTTCAATTACAAATATATCTACTTAATCACATAAATCATTATGTAGTTGCAAAGGCCATTGAGATGTCATGTGATGTCATAGTTTTTCAACTATGCTAACTAATGGGTTTTTTTGGATAAATATATTATTATACTTGAAATTATAATAAGATGCTTTAAATAAATGAAAATTAGTTAATTAAAAATACCTTGACTTTTGTGAGTAGAATAACAACTTCTAGTTTCACAACATGATGATGTGACATTCCATGTGGAAATAAAATACTTCATTATTAATCAACATGATGACTCATACATTACTTTGGTCCACCTTTGCAATTAATAATGATTCAATCTCCCATGATGATAACATGACATGCTATATACCAACAAGATGATATGATTATTCATCGACATCATGATTCATAGCATTGATTTGATGAATTAATTTCATTTATTAGTTAAGTGGGTAGATGTAAATTACAATGATTCACTTTTGTGACGAAACAATGTTTTTTCCTTGGGTATTCTTTATTCAAATGCTTGTGGTGATTAATATATCCTTAAATCTACTAATTGGGACTTGGATCTAAATTAACAACTTTATTACGAAAAGAACTATGTGGTTATTAATTGATAAAAAATTTGTTTGTTAGTAATAATGGTTTTTGAAGTCAGAAAATATGGAATGGTCATTTGAGTAGAACATCACAAAATGGAAAAAAAAATTATATTGATTCGCATTCCAAATTTGTTATTGGGACTCAATATATAATGTAATACAAGATGATAAACTCATATGAAGAATCTTTTCTTTGAAAACTTTAATTGTTTAATAATTAAAGACTCTTGAATGGTTAAAATTTGACCATATTTTCATAAGTCCATATGAGTTGTAATTTTTGTTTGTTTTTCAAAAAAATTGTCCCCAAAACATATTTTTTGAAAGTTTTAGATGAGGCAATTCCTTTGGACTTTATAAGTTTTTTTTTGTAAAACTTCCAAATCAAAAAATGACATCAATTACATTAAATACTAATTTTCACATAGATTTGGGAAGGTTTGTAGGTGATTGAACATGTTTTATTCAAATATTAAAATACTAATATTTTTTAAAGTAATAACCATGTCCATTTGAACCATTTTAAAGACTTTTGTATGGACTTATAGGGAGTGTATTTTTTGTTGTTTTGAGCCATTATATTGTGCATTCACCTAGGCTTTTTAGGTTAGGAATTTCACATTTGTTTTTAATTTAAACCATTTGGTTTAAGTTAAGTTGCTTAAGTTACATAACATAGGTAGCTAACCAAACTAAGTTAAATTAGGTTGATTTTTGGCGAGGCGGGCTAGGTTAAATTGTCTAACCCAGCTAGGTTAAGCTACATTGATTTTTGGCTATGCTAGCTACATGGGTAAGTTGATCTTTGGTCATGTGTAATGATTCATAACATGTGTTTATAGAGTTTTGACGCATGTCATCCATCCATCAAACATCTTTTGTAACATTTAATTGAATAAAATAACTAAGTTGAGATGACATGCATTTCACATGTCAAACCAAGGTTAATGATTACATGGAATTTCATTATTATAAGAAATTTTAAAAATCATAATCGTTAAAATGACAAGGTTTTACAACTAAACATACTTGCGATCAAATGGGTGAAACAACATGGGTTTAGCAATTCATCAGTCATTGATCACATATGTCTTTCCTAATTAGTATGTAATTGTAAAAACTAGTTGCAAAATCCACAATGTGTTGTTGTGTAAATTGTTTTTAATTCAAAAGACTTTCCAAAATTGATCCATGTAATTTAAAATTTTTGAATGTCCTTTACCACATATAAATGAAGTATAATCTACATGATGTGTTCTGAAAATTTATAGTTTATTATAAAAGAAAACGTAATAACGTAAAAAATGAAAATTTGGTTATGATTTGAAATAATTATCATTTTTATAAACAGAACATTGAATAAAGACATTTTCAAATTTTCATATATTTTTTAAAATGATAAACACAAAAATATGTCTTGCACTAATACAACTATAAGTCTTTATTATAACAGCTTGCAAAAACAATTGTTCAAAAATTCAATTGTGTGAAAAAAAATTTTGGGAAAAAGGACATGAAGTCCTTTACTAAAATAATCATGTTGATTCATTGTATCTTGTTTGGACCCTTGTGTTTGGTGGCTTCAATCAATAAACAATGATGCATTTGTGTTGAACTTGTAAGGAGCTTTGGACAACAATTTTGTCATAGTGTTTGTGTTAGTTACCTTTGGTGATTCATTCATGATTTTCTTGAGCTTCAACTTGGACCTTTATGCAAATTAATTTTGTTATGTGTTTGTGGTTAACAATTTTAAATTGTCAATTTAAATTTACTTCTATAAATTAATTTTGTGGTGTGATTGTACACAACAACTTTATTTAATGATTTATATGTTGGTTCAGTTTGTTTTCAACTGAAGCGTGATGGATCAATTTTGTGGCATGTTTATGTTAGTAGTTTCAATCATTAAAAGGTCAACCATGTTCATTGTTCATTTTGTATTCAATTATAAATCTCAAAATTAATTTTTGGGAGTGTGCTTGGATTGTAGTTTTTCTTGCACATAAATGCATGTACCTTTTGCTTCCAACTTTAATGTTTTAGATTTTGAACCATTTTTCTTCTATTATCTAGTTACAATTGATGATCACATTATTTTGATGTTCAAATTTGTTGGCCTTAAAAACTTGTGAAATATTTATTTACAATCATCTTTACTTTTTGCATTTATATTTGTAGTGTGGCATCATGTAGACTATATTCAAGTGTTACATGTTGTATCCAAAAAGTTTCAAGTTTTTTCGATGTTGCATTTTGTTTCCATTAATTAAAGAGATGGTCATTGTTGTAATTTAACTTTGTTGGATGAATTTTTTTTAAAAAATCACTTGTCTTGTGGCATCACACATTCATATTCACATTGAATATTTCTTTAGTGTCAAAATTTTTAAACCTTGGATTTCATACCATAATTGTGTACAATCTTAAACTATGTATGTATTTACTATTGATACCTCTAGTATCCATTTTTCAAAATTTTAAACCAATACTAGTTTTCCAATGGTATATGCTTTTTGAAATTATGATGATACTTGGGACATTTTCATATGTTAAGATTCCAATATCAATCCAACATTAGTATAATTGATTTAATCAATAACATCAAAAAAATATTCAACACATATTTATAAAAACAAATAGTATCAAACCTATAAGGGTTTTGAAAAAATATGTTAAATTTTTTTCCAAAGTAATTCATAAAAATAAAATGCCAAAAGAAAATATATTCCATAATTAATCACCATAATTTGAACAAATCTATCAGTATAATCACATGCATTGCAAAATATTGAAATGCATATATATTATACAACAATTTTGGCTTATAGTCTCTATTTACCTTTTTTGAAACAATTGCCCTCCACCAAGTAAGGGTAAAATGAATATTAACCAAGTAAAATACCCATGAATATATCAAGGTATTAGATTTGCCTGCCCAACATGCTAACATGAATGTTATTTGGCAAAAAACAACATATTAATTGTAAAAGTGATTTTTTTTTACTAGCTTAACTTTAGTTTAGCATTAGTTTAATTGGTTGTAGTAATTTTTGAAAGAATCATTTGGATTTAAATATAATGAATTCTACACCATTTGATTTTCACATTCATAAAATTTTATAGCATCATGCATAATAGTAGATTAAAGCCATGCAAAGGTAAACAAAATTGACAAGGCTACATGTGAATTGGTGATTACAACCACATACCCACTCAAATTGTAAATTAGATCTCATCTTGCAGAAAAAACATAATACCGAAAAAAAATCAAATTAAATGACAAGAGGAAATACCGTAAAGGGAATAATTGTTATTAAAACATTTAGCAAGATGAGAAAACATAATAGTGTCTTGATTGTCCAAATGTCATCATATTGATTCAAGGAAATAAACTTTGAAAGGTGTAAAATGGGTAGGTTCAAAGTTTGGTGTCAACAAATGATGAATTTTTGTTTGAATGTGAAAGTATGTGCATGATGAATGAAAGGGTTAGATGAATCATTGAAAATCTTGGTACAAGCATGACCAATGATCTTCAAATATATCACGTGTTTAGTTGAAAGTTGGAGGGTGATTGAAACAAAGGGTTAATAAAGCTTCAATGGAAGAAGGAAAAATTAAGGGTTTAGAAAAAATGGAACAAGGAAAGTTGACAAAGCTTCAATGGAAGAACAATGAAGTGTTTGGAAGGTGCATGCAACAATAAAAACCCACAAAATTTCAAAAAGAAAAGAAAATAGTCCATAGATGGAAGGTGAATGCAATAATAAGAGTTGTCAAAGCTTCATAGGAAGAAGGAACAATCAAGATGAGCATAACAAATTTTTTTTGACAAATCTTCAAAAGAAAGAAGGAACAATGCATTGAGCAAAGAATAGGCAAAATTGAAGGCTTCCATGAGCTTGCCTAAAAAATTGGAAATCATTTAGGTTGTCAAGGTAATGATGCATTTTGTTTTCCATAATGTTCCATGCAAAAACAAATAAAAAATGGTTGATTTATATGATACATATATATTTCCACCTCCTTTAATATTGTAGCAATGTTTTCATTCTCAATTTCTTGGATTTTGCAAAAATGTCAAAATTTTATTTGAAAAACACATTTTGAGAACATTTTTTCAAAAATTTCAAAAATAATGCAAAAGACCAAAATTCACCACAAAAGATCACAATATTAAATACCCATCAATGTTATTCAACATTAAATGATTTTCAAAAAGGTTGGTTGGTTTAGGAAAAAATCTTCACATAATAATGAATACTTTCCACAAAAAATCACAATATTGTACTTATTATTGATGCTCAATGTTAAATAATTCTCGAAAGGGTTGGCCAAAAAAAGTAAAATTTGGACTTTTTTCACAAAAACATCTTAGTTAGTTTTTTAAAAAAAAGATAAATAAATAAATAAATAAATAAATAAATATATATATATATATATACTTTTTTCAAAAAAAGCATAATTCCAATGATGATAATTCATTAGAACTAGCTTAGGTATGTGTGACAATTTTATGTTCATTATTTTCTTTTGGATAGTTCCATAAGCTGTGCTTTTAAAAGTTTCAAATAAGTTTTTTTTTAGTCAATTCTCAAGTGAAATGCGATGAAAATGTGTTTGATTGAATTTGAGTTTTTTTTTACACCATAATCACAAGACATTTTAAAATACATTATGCTCAAATTTACATCCAATTTCTCTTCAATTGAATATGGATTTAATTTATTTTGAATTTGAATTCCATTTGATGTATTTGAATTAAAATTTAAAAATTGAATTAAATATAGAAATTTGAGGGTTTTCTTTTTGGTACCTTCTAGATTTTGAGGGCCAAGGTTGATAAGCCACCTAGTATAAGAAGGAAAACCTTCCCCTATGTAAAGACCTGGTTAATTTTTCTTTCCATCTAAAAGATTTCTTTTAGCTTTGTTTTAGCCTTTTTTTTCTTTTCTTTGTACGAAAAGCCGATTAAACTAGGAGGGTAGGTACCCGTTTTAATGATTACTTTAACCCTTTAATTTTTTCCTTTTAATTATTAGCCAAATATGGTTAATAACCAAAATATATGAACTTTTTATGAAAAATTATGACAATTTTATTTTTCATATTTAGCCAAATCTGGCAATTAACTATAATATTTAAACTTATATAAGAAAATTATGGCTATAGGAGGTTTTCACACACAATTTTTTTAAAAAAACGTTTTGCCAAAAAATACACATTTTGCCCATTTTATTTGTGCTTAACCTAAAGTTTAGCTGCTTTAAGGCGGATCTAACGAGGAGGTACCCTTGCATGATGATGAAGACACATTTAATACCTTTCTTTTTTATTATTATTATTTTAGGTCATTTCTGAAATAGCTAAAATAGCAATTACCCTTAGGAATTTTTTAAAAAAAATTTTCAATTTTACTTAAAAGATGTAGCCAAATATGGTTATTAGCCTTGAAAATACAAAGTTTTTTCTCTTGCACTTCATGATTTTTTTCAAAGGCATGGCTGATATGAGAGACTATGCTTCTATTGAGTATTTTTCATACATTTTGGAAATATCAATCAGAGTTAGGGTTTATAGTTTTAGGGTTTTTAGGGTTTTAGGGATTTAGGGTTTTTTTCTTTTTTTTCCCTTTGGGTTTGTTTGTCCCATATTTCTCCATATGGAGGATTTACAATTCACATGAGTTTGATGTTAGCACACTAATGGGATTCAGAGTTGATACCAGTTGTGATGATGAATTTGTGATGATTAAATTAAGATGTTTTGTTGCAGTGGCCTTTGTGAAAGTAAATCTCTGTTTTCTTATGTTTTTGTCCATTCTGAGCTTTGAATAGTGCTGTGAGGATGCGCTCAGGGATTTCAATTGGATATGAGCATCGAATTCACCATTGCCACCATCAGTGGGACTCAGCAAAAAGGTTAACAAATGTCACAGTTGCAGCAGACCGATCCTCCATAAATGGAGCCCAATCATCTGTGATGCCCACTGGTATGACGTACCCTTGCGCAGCTTTCTTCCTTTATATTCAAATTTGGATAATGCATGGTCATGGAGAAGGTTATGGAATGGTCAGTAGGTGGCACTTCTTCAGCATGTGATATAGTTGGCTCATCAACAATTGCATTACAGAGTACAAGTATGCATTTGTAGATTTGCAGCAGCTGGACTAAAATTAGCATTATGATCATTCTCTAGAGTGCAACCATACCATTGTTAAACCACCATTCTAGCCCAATGAAATTGTTTTGGATCACATCTTGTTTGATGTTTTACTAACCCCTTGGCACTCAACATGGCTGTGGGGAGGAAATTAAGCCTTTTGACATGTGCAATGTGAGC
>Ga0209611_10012238_pt1 | contig 12107 bp, 9 predicted proteins | sample S1TSphgellanicum_3_FD_187693 | JGI IMG/M metagenome (GOLD analysis project Ga0209611, IMG submission 187693) | Host-associated microbial communities from peat moss isolated from Minnesota, USA - S1T2_Fc - Sphagnum magellanicum MG (SPAdes) (version 2) | ecosystem: Host-associated > Plants > Peat...
TTTTGCTTTCAATTTCAATTTTTTTTAGTTCGAAATTTTCTAAAACTAAAAATTTAAATTAATATAGGGTATTGAAATTGGATGCCATGAAAAAACTATAAAAAAATAAAGGGTGGCTAAAATATGTGTATATTAAAAAATTAAATAATAATAATATGAGGGAAAATATAAATTCAAAACTTAATATGCCACAAAAAAAATTGTTTGATGCACATAGGTCACAAAAATAACACCTCCTCATGCTATTGGATAGACCATGACTCATGAAGGCAAAGGTTTTTCATGAATGGGGCACGAATGTTCATTGTTGAAAGAAATGGCACAACAAAAACAATTGTTGTCACAAAAAGATTAAATGGAACTTCAAAAAGACAAGAAGTTATACTTTGCTATGATTTCCTCAATGAAGTGACAAAAGAAAAGGAGGATACATAATTTACAAGATACCCAAATCTATTGACAATTTAAATAATATCCTTACCATTTGATCTACACCATTTGGTGTGATTTTCAAGTCTTGGCACTATCAAACTCGAAAATTAGTTTCAAAATACCAAAGGTTTGATTTCAATAATACAATTCTAACCAAAGTTTGAGTTCAAGATCTACAAATTTCTAGTTGGACACTTCCAAAATGTGTAAATATGAGCTCTGAATTTTAATACCCAAGAAAAGTCACATGAAACAATAAAAACCATCACTAATTTGGATTTGAAATTGGTAGCAAATGCAAATCAATTTTTTGAAGGAATACTTGTAAGATGTTTTTACTTGGACCTATCAAGATTTGAAGGTGATTCTACCTTATATTAGTGAACACCAAATTGAACTTTGGATACTTCAATTCCCCCAATTCATCTAGCTAGGTATTGAATAAATCCAAACTATGTAGTCATGGTTAAATAAGTTTTAGACAAAATACTTATTGTTAGATACATAAAACCAATAGAACAAGGTACTTTGCTATCATTAATTGTGATGGTATTGAAGAAGAATGGGAAATTGTGCATTTATGTTGACTTTCAAAACTTGAATTTGATAACCAAAAAGGACCTACATCCTTCCTTTTTACTAAAAGAATATTGGATGAAGTAGTAAGGCATGGAATTTATTCTTTTATGGATTGATCTTCAAGCTACCGTCAATTTATGATAAACCTTAAAGACAAATACAAAAGTGCCTTCAATATCAATTGGGGGACATTTGTTTGGATTGTCATGCCTTTTCAATTGAAAAAATTCCACCAACCTACCAAAGGGCAATTACTCTAGCTTTCAAGGACTACCTTGTTTCATGAAATTGTTTTGGATGATTTTAGTGCTTTTAGCAACATTGTTATGCATCTATCAAAATTATGTCTTTATTTTAATTAGAATTTGGTGTTAGTCTTAATTTAGATTTATGCATGTTTTTTATGTATTTAGAAGTGATATTGGGCTACATTGTCTCCAAGGAAGGGAAGTTGCCAAATCCAAATAATATTTGAATAATTGTGAACATGTCACCACAACCGAAAACTCCATGCAACATTCAAGTGTCCAAAGGCCCATGCTCACTTCTATTCATGTTCAATTGAACATTTTGCTTTCATTTTGAAGCCAATCACAAAGTTGATGCAAAACTTTGAAGTTTATAAGTGAACTACCAAATTTCAAATTGTACGGGAGACAATCAAATTTTAATACATTGATGCACCTGATTGGGACTTCAAATTTCATGTCCATATTAATGTTTCAAACTTGGGGGTTGGAATGATGTTAGTAGCCTTAAATGTTATTTAATTTTTGTGGAGTTTAAGGCTTTTTATGAAGTTATGATAAATTGTGATTGGTTGGATAATCACAATCAAAGGTGAAAATTGAACATGCAAAATTGGGTAAAATTATGAAAGACCTAAGAAATGAAGAGATAAAAAGCACATGTTGTTATGAGCTTAGGAGTCATTTCTCTAAATATGGTGGAAAGGACCCATTCAAACACTAAAAACACTTATACAAACATGGAGAAGGAGTTGCAAAGTGAGGACAAATATGTATGCAAAAGATTTAAAGATTGTTGAAATGTTTGAGAATTGATCATCCATATCCAAATAATATGCAACTTTAAATTGTCACTAGCAACAACCATGCAAAGTTAAATTTCAACCCTTTTTTTGATCAATTGATTAATTGATGTGTTCATGTTCTAGCAACATCTTGTTGTGTGACATGCAAAGACTTGTAGTGGTCCCAATAGAAATGTGAACCACATATATAAAAATTTATAATCATTCATATTGTTCACATGTCCATGTCCAATTAATGTGGTGAAGATTTATGTAATATTCATAGTATATTAGTGTGGCCTGCGCCCTTGGCCCAGGTGTGAACTTGTCCTCAACTGATTTTTCCGTCCAAAACCTGGTTTTTTGGAATTTAATTGAATTTTCAACGGCAGAAATCACTTCAAAATCAAATCTCCCACATTCTGAATCCAAATCTTACCAAATAAATTGCATTAAATCCTGGTCATCGAGATCTTTCCATAACACGGAAGGGACATTCCAATTCCTCCAAAATTTTCAGCTATGATTTAATTTAATTTTCAGTGAAAAAATGATTCAATATACAAGAACTTCTACACCGCAAGTCCAAATGCCATGAAACCAAGCCGATGCACCCTCGTCCTCAAGAGCTTTCCAAAGAGACCTAGAACATGACCTGAAGCATCCTGGTTTGGTGGATCTCATAAGTACAAACAAACTACCTTCCTTCATAGATAGATTGTCTGTGATTATCAAAGGTATAGGTTATAGATTCACCAAACATAAACATGGAGCTGGAAAATCTCCTTTGGGTGTTCCATTTTCCAAAATGCTGGGTGAATTTTTTTTCCATGATACCCACAGGATACCCATCAAGTGTCATGAAAAAAAAAAAACAATTTTTTTGTACCAATAGATAATCAGCCTCCAGAGAAAAGAGGCAGGAAGCATCATACATAGGGAAATGCCTAATAGTCAGGGCTACAAACCATCACTTTTAAGATACTTTTGATGAAATTTCTTATATTAGATTTGTTTGGTTGACTACATAGAAGCCCATTGCCCCAAGTTGTGACTTCCAATATGAACAATTATGATCAGCATGTTATGCAAGTTGTACAAGTTGCACACAGAAATTGCGTGTTGTTAGACATGGTAAAATGGTATAGTAAACATGGACAATTTTGAATCCTTTGATTTTGGTCTTACACTTGTTGCACAGAGTTTTTGTGTGACAAATCTGATCCCCAGTCCTTCACTGACCCCACCAGCCTACCCACGAGGTACATCAATCCATGTTAAAAATTCAGCACTTTTCAACACAACTATAACTGCTTTCTTTCACAGCCTTTTCCTCTGACATTTAGCCCCTCCTCAGTGCCTCTAGTGACAACAAACACCTCTACAGTGGTCACTTGAAGCCTACACCTAGGATGACAAGTACTTGGAATGCATCAATTATAATCTGTACTTGAAAGCTTTGTAGACTCTAGTATTTTGTGTGCTTTTCCCCCTATTTTTATTTTTATTTTGATAATGGTGGGTGGAAGGGCACATGATTCTCCCCAACAAATCTGAAAGTGTTAGATATGCTTATGAACTTGGAGTTGGACTTGTTACAAATAGTTGCCAGGTGTTGATCCAATATTCATTCCTTATAGGTCCTTGAAGTGCTCATCTTACCATTGAACTATTGGATATACCTACTATTGTTGGACATGGTGCTGTTGAACCTGTTGCACATGTGGAACAGCAAATAACCCTAGTGCATGTTTTGATCTCTTGGTTCCTTTTGCAGTAATTCCATACCTTTCGAGGTTTTTGGCATGTGAAAAATCAAATGAGGTTTTTACACGCATATAGAGCCGTGATTTTCGAACAAATTTTGTCTCTTTATGGGGAAAAGTTTGCCAAATTTTTGATTTCACAAAATTTGAAGGAACAAAAAACTAGGTTGTTCAGCCAGCCCTTCCCCTAGAACACATATATGCCAGCTTATGATTTGTACACTGCGACTCCCCAGCAGCAGACTGACCACCACAGTAAATCTTGGACATGCTTGAATGCTGGATTTGCCATACTATCTGATTGCCCGATGTTGAACATTGTTAGCATTGTAGATGGTTAGACATAGTTAAGGAGTGCAATCAGGTGTTGGAATTGTTACACAACCGTCATTGAACAATGCTTATTGTTGAACATGCTCAAGTGACCATTGAGTTCGGGCAAATTATGGCAAAAGACTTGATCTGCTTTGAGACTTGGGTCCATGGTCCAATGTCTTCTGTTCTGCCTTTTCAGATGTTGGACATGCATCAGTTGGTGGACATGTTGACCACAACTGTGTCAAATTAAAACGTATAAATAATCACATATGTTGAAGTTAGCAATATCCATTAGTGTTATACATGCTATACATAAGTTCTGAGCAAGTGTTAGACATGTCTTTTGTTAATGCACTTTGTTAGTGTGTTGCTATACATATTGCATTTAGTTGTGAATGATTTTTGTTCCAAATATTATTTTCCTCAGAATTAGTGTGTACTTACTGAGTATGTTATACATTTTCAACACAGTTTTGAAGAATGTTGGACATGTTAATTTTTTCATACATGTTGCACACACTCAAGTGTCCACCAACAATGCATATTCAGCTCTCAAGAACTTTCTTTGCTTCTTCTAAAACAGCAACCTTGGCAGTTAAGTCCCTTCCTTATAAATACTTATAAATAAGCAGACAATCACCATACCATCACCTGCATTTGATGTTCTTGAGTAGTGTCAATTTGAGCAGATCAATCCAATAAGTTCACAGGAATTTCAGCTTATTTTCCTACACCATTTAGCTTGCAACAGAATTCAGAAATAACAGGAAATGGGTCGTCCATTATCATTCGTGGATGCAGTTGCAGAGCCACCCACCTTAGTGGGATCACAGACACTCACTGCTGCATCAAGTGTTTTGTCTGTTGATGATATAATTTGGGTCTTGAAGGTGCTGCTTTTCTTTGCTGCTGTCACCATGGTGGTTTGCACCATTTATAGAGTCACCTTGTGGAGGTCAATTGCATCTGCCTCCCCAAATCCTGATAATCCAGTGCCTTCTTCATCACCAGGAACCAATCAGCCTCCAGGTATGAAGCCAATAAGCATTCTGAGCTACTTTTTTATTTCCTTGTTTTGTGTCTAGATTTTGTTGTGCAAGCAAACCTGTGATTATTTTCTGGATTAGCAGTGCCTGGCAGCTTCCATTACTGGTAGCTAGCTCATTTCATAACAAGCCTGCAATTTCTATTCCTACATGTCTACATATCCAAGGCCATATTGTGCAAAAATTCTTTTCCTTTGTGAGGTTTGCCACCCTTAGATTCATGTTGTCTTCAGGTGTCTTATGGTACCCTTGAGAAGATCTGGATGTGTTGATGCCAGCTAATGAAGAAGGAGGAATTTCAGGCAGGGGTGACATTGAACAGTTGCCACCATAAGGTATCCTGATCAACATTCCACTTCCCACGAGCCCAACCAATGAAGGTTCTACAAATACTACTGATTTGGCTGCAACAAATTATACATTGCTTCAGATGGTTTCCTTTGCACTTTCTATCTGACTTCAGGAATTGCTTGCTAGTTTGGGAATGCTTGGCTACAGCAAATCACATGCTTTAGGTGGATACAGGTTTTGCTTCCTGAGATCAGTACTCAGATCAGTAGAAGTGTTGGTGCTACACCACGAAGGTGTTCTTTCACAACTGCTTTGAATGTTGTAGACTGGTCAATTTGTTGGCCATAACTTATGATAGTTTGGATTTGCAAGTTTGGCTACAATTGACTAGTTGGTGGCTCTTTGCAAACAATTGGTTCCAATTAATGTGGTTGCAAGATATGGAATTATAAATATAATGGGTTCAATTAATTTGGTTGAAATTACAAGGTTTTGTTGCAATCTGAGTGCATTTGGATGTGGTTGCATTAGCTGTTGTTAGTGAAATTCTATGGAGCATCTTGGATTTCTGGGTTCTAAGCTTTAGATGTTTATGAAGAGGTTTGGGAGTTGTGGGATGGTCATCACTTGGAGCATCACTTGGAAATTTGGCCCTTTCAAGGAAAGTAACATGTTTAGTCTGCAAGGGGGACTTATAATTTGCAAAACAAATAGTGGCTTGTCTTCCTGACCAACACAAAAAATAAGGTAGAGGCATTTAGAATTGTTAGAAAAAGCATTGTGAGTAAATCAAACTTCAATATTGTGCATATGCAAGCTATTACAACTCATTTTGCTATTGTAACAAATTTTACTAAGGTTGAGGTTATGCAACTTGCAACTATACAAGTTCAAGTTCAAGAGTCACATAGTTGAAGTTTGATTTGCTAGGGTGTTTTTTTTGGTTAATGATAACATGCCTATAGACATTGAAAACTTGCAAATGTTGCAATGTATTATTTATATAATAAAATAAGCAGTTGTTAATGATTTGTGCCAACAATCTACATTACAAAAGGGTTTTCTAAAATATAACAAGCTTAATGAAATCACTCCTATGAAGACCCACATTGATACTCACATCCAAGGTTGCTTGCTTCGAGAAAATTGTTAAGGCAAATCATAGTCAACAATTGAGAAAAAAATGGTTTGGGCCAATTAGGTGTGTAATCATGGCATTTTTTGGTGTCACAAATCAATACAAAAAATATGATGAAACATATAACAATTTCTTGAAAATCTAATGTTATATAGTTGTATGGGGGTACAATGCCCTTTTCACTTGTGAAAATATTTGGTTGTGGAGGTTGATTTTATGGCAATGTTCACTTCTTGTTCTAATTTGGTGGAATAAATGCTTCTTACAATGGTCACAAAAACCATGGAATTGCATGTGTTGCTACATTTTATTGAAACAACTATGTCAACAAATTTTGATTTCTAGATGTTTAGAGATAACATGGACACATTTGCACTAATAATTGATTACTTGAATGATTCTTGGACCCCTATGCATGTTACTATTGATTTATTTGAAGTTCATGAGACCACATCGCTTTCCACGGCTAAGTAATTGCGTATTTTACTTTAAAAGTATGGTTTGATGCACCGTGTGATTACTTTTGTGAAATATTAAGGCAATAACCTAATGTCTATTGTGATAACATTATGTTCCCTTATTGATATTCATGTTTGAAACTTTAACAAGTTTATGAAGGTATGTGTTTTGGTCACATTATGTTTAACAACTACCAATATGCTACAAATGATAAGAAGGTGATTACAAGTTTGAAACACATTGTTAATGTGAAATGTGCCCATGGCAATTTACAAAAAATAATCACATGGACCAAAAATTGGAAAAAGGAAGGCAAGAATGAAAAAAAGGCATGTGGTGAAAAGGGGTTGTAGCCTTAGAAATTCAAGACCCCAATGAAAACTGAATTTGCTAGTAAGGTGATTATGTTTGACAAATTATTGAAATTCAAAGAGGCCATTTTCTTATGTTATGGGCAAAAAAGGACAATTACTATGCAACAAAAAGTTCTTAATGTTGAGGTATGGGGAATTGCAAAAGCATTCACAAATGTTTTAAATTGTGTTGTCACTATCTATGTAATCAATTAGTCACAAGGTCACTAGTTATTATTTGATGCTCTCATTATATCTATTAATTTGACATTAACTTTAGATGTTGAGATGGAATATGCTACTAATGTTCTTAAAGCTTTTGATGCTAGGTCATCATCTTTCAAAATAACATGCGGGTTGAATTTGTTAAAGTGATCAAATTTTCTTTTCAATTTTTGAAAGTTTATGATTTACATTAGGTTCACAATATGTTCACCATTATGCTTGACCTTCATTTCAAGTGTTTGCGGGGTGTGGAAAACTATGTGAGATATGAAGATTATATTCATCTTGCTTATGAGTTTGATGCAAATGTAATACCTGTTCTAATGTTGGTCTTCGAAATACTAAATTGTATTATCCAAGAATGTTTAGCAATAGTTGTTTGATCTTATGATTTTGTTGAAGACGACGATAACATCTTTGGTGTTGGCGCATCTATGAAAAACTTTAGGTGCAATTATTGTTTGGGAATTATCCTTGTTCAAAAGGTTATCCATAACTCCTATTACATGGGATGAACCCCTAACTTAGTGATGGATTCATGGAAGATAATTCCCAAATGTTGGCTTCCTCGCAAAACAAATCTTGAAAATTTTGAGGTCATGTGTTGAAACTAAACATGTGTTTAATCTTGTTGGTGTGTTGATAGCTTTAAGACAATACAAATTATAAATGGAAAATTTAGATTGCGTCATCGCCATGGTGAATAACAAGCTTAATGATCCCTATTTGAATTGTTCATAGCATAAAGATTTGACAAGCTTTATGAAAGTTGAAAATTTATTAGTTGAAAAAAATTATGATTTATCGAGGAATCAAATTATTTCCAACAATTGGAGTTTGATAGTGATTAGGTTGGGAAGGTGAGATGATAAATATTTTTATTGTTTTTTTTATTTTTTAAAAAATTTGAACAACAATTTGCATCACCTTAACAGGTTGAATTTGTTAAGGTGATCAATTTTTTATTTATCATCAAAATTCTTTTTCCCTAATGGTTTCTTTTGTGGCTCCTATTAATGTGTTTGCACTTTTGCATGTTGTTTTTTGGTCGGACATTGGTGCACTATTTTTGTTCCCCCCTTTCCTTTTTGGTGTGGGTGTTTATTCTTTAATTAAATTTGGCTCGGTTTCTAAGAATCTTAATACATGTTGGCCAACAATGAAATTCCATTAACTAAATATGGTGATTTCAAATGGAAAAAAATTAGAAATTCAAAAGTCTTTGTAATAAAAAAATTCCAAATAATTTTTAGACCATGTTATTTACAATCATTTTTTAAAAGAAAAATGGAAAATTTTGGCCACAAAAAATCATTGGAATCCTATATTTCTTCAATTAAAATGTGGGGTTTAAGTTTAATTTCAATAAATGGTCAATGTATAAAATTTAATGGTATCATTTATTTTTTGAATTAAAAACTTGCAATATTGGTATGTAATTTCAGAATTGAATATATTAATTTTTAAATAATAATTAACAGTATATTTTAATATTATATATATAATATGATTAAGAATTTTAAATTTCTATTTATAATTATATTTTAATTGGAATGCACACTTGAACTAATTAATGTGGATCACACTATATAAGTCAACATTTTTTTGCGTGAATATTTTGCCAAAATTAGAAATATATACCGTAGTACCTTTACCATTTTGACACAAATTAAAATATTTTTTGGTTTTGTCAAATTCAGCCTTCCAGGACCAAGCCTCAAAATTGAGTCAATCTAGACACACTAGACTGTCCTGTGACTCTAACAATGCTTTGTTAATTTTTTTAATAACCATTATTACCAAAAATTGCAAAATTAAACAATCAAGTGCTGAAGTTAATATTTAAATTTTAATTAATTATCCAGCAACAAACTGCCAAAATGGTAAAGGTACTACAGTATATATAAAAGGAATATTTTGTCACAATATTCCTATTTTTACTGAAAACATTTGTCAAATTTCAAGAAATTAAAAATAAAATCACCACATTTGGTTACTACTTTTACTTGGGCAGCAGTTTTTAAACTATTTAGACAGGTTTAAAAATCCTATCACCATTTAATGCTAAATCCCTCTTGAAATGCTATCGAATGGCACAACATCTGAAATTAGAATATTAAATCACTCTGTGAGAGAGAGAGAGAGAGAGAGAGAGTGTGTGTGTGTGTGTAGAGATGCGTTGTTGGAACTCCCGTCTCCAGATATGAGATACCAAAAAAGGGCTCATTTGCAACAAGAGTCAAGAGTGGTCATGTGCACTGCAAGCCCTTGTGGGCCACATTTTCACTGTTAAATTTTTGTGGTCTATTTGGCGTGAGTAAGCACGCCTATCAATGTTTCGTACCCTTTGTAATTTGGAGGAGCCTACCTCAGGTACCATGGTCCACACTCTAGATTCTACACCCACTCCCTATAATGACATTTTTCTCTTTGTGCATGCGAAACACACTGGCCCCGCCAATAGATAAGATGTTGTACATCTATCTACTGTGTCCACACTCTGAACACCAAAACAATCCATTCCAATCTAACCAGCCTAAACACTTTCACCAAAGAAACCGGTTCACAAAATGTGAAATAGGTTCTATACAGGTCAAACTTCCAAAAGTCGGATCCAATGGGATAGTCCCTGTTCCTGTGGGGGACAGAGCCCAATAAAGGGACCTGGGTATTCAATTTTCGCACGATGAATATCCAGGAACTGTGTTTCTGATATCTAATATACACTAGCATCTGTTAGAGGTAGTTGGCTCTTAAGCATGTGGGACATACCTAGTTTGGTGTCTATAAAATTGAAAAAACATTCCATTTTTGAGAACTATTGACTTCGTGCTGCAAACTACCCATCCAAAAACTTCTATTTTGGGAGTCCTAATATCTTAGAAATACATATAATTTTGTTAATGGGCCAATTAAAAAGGCTCATTACAAGAAAAAAGAAAAGAAAATGGTTCCACCCATCAATCTCCTCATAACATGTGCTACCCAGTTCTAAAGAAAGGCTGAGAAAAACACATGCTGAAATAAATCAGGTGAAGTTTTTATGCTGGAAACCATACACAGGTCTGAAGGCCTAAACCCTAAACCTAAACCCATTTGGCACCCTTCCCCTACATGTAATGGTCTGTAGTCTGTACCTGCTGATTTGGCAGTAAGTGGCAGAATTGCCATCACGGCCACTTTATTAATTTTCTACCCCCCTACACTAGTTTACAACCCACGTAACGCACCCAGGTGTCACTCACTGGGAAGCAGGCCACATTCTCTAGAACAAATGTGCCAGCTAGTGGTAAACTATGATTATGGTACCAGGGTAGGTCTACAACCATAGTTAATCTTGGGGATGGTGAGCGTGATTCAAAACTTGGATGTTGGATTTGTTAGACTGTCTGCTGATTCCAAGGTGTTGGACACATTGGAGCTGCTTGGACATTGTTGGGGGTATTTGAGATTTTGTTATACACACATGATTGCATGCTGCTGACTGTGGAAGATGCTCCCAAGTGTCTTGAGTTCAAACAGAATAACTTGTAAGTCTGGATCTACTTTTATCTGGGGCCCATGGTCGAATGTCTTCTGTTCCGCCATTTCATGGCTGTTGGACATGCATCGGTTGGTGGACATGTTGCACACAGTTCTGTCAAAGTAAAGTGTTTAAAGACACTGTAATTCTTCAAGGTAGCTTCGTGTTATACCTATACATGTTGCACATATAGTTGCAACCAAGTGTTAGACATGTTTTTCTTCAAAGTTAACATACTTATTAGTGTGTTATGCATGTTGCCTAAGTACCGCAAACTTACTTGGCATGGCATTTTTTTTCCCACCTCAACTGTAGGAATTTCAGGAAATTTTTGTTTTTATTGCCAAAGTGATCAAAACAATAAATAAATAAGTAAATAAAAATCATCAAGAAGATGCTGGAATGCTAAAAGTACTATTGTAATACATCTTCCACATATAGTTGTGAAGAAGTGTGACACATTGTTTTCGTGTTTTTTTTTCCTGAGTGTGAGCATACTTCATTGGTGTGTTATACATGTTGCATTCCAGCATCTTCTTGATGTATGCTAACTTTGAGGAAAAACATGATGTCTAACACTTGTTCACACTATAACCTTCATTTCATGCTCTTGAGTTGTGTGAATTTCAGCATATCGATCCAACAAGTTCACAAGAACTTCTTCAGCTTCTTTTCAAGCACCAGTAGGCTAACAACAGAATTCAGGAAACAACAGGATAATCATGGGTCGGGCATTTTCCTTTGTAGCTGCCGTTGCGCAGCCCCCAACCTTGGCCGGATCACAGACAAGTCTTGTTGCTGCTGCTGGACCAAGCGCAGACTTGTCTATTGCTGATGTAGTTTGGGTCGTGAAACTGTTTTTCTTAGTTGCCATCACTGTTGTGCCTTGTGTCACTTATGGAGTCAGCTTGTGGAGGTCGATTGCATCTCACTCCTCAAACTCT
>Ga0209611_10012239_pt1 | contig 12105 bp, 10 predicted proteins | sample S1TSphgellanicum_3_FD_187693 | JGI IMG/M metagenome (GOLD analysis project Ga0209611, IMG submission 187693) | Host-associated microbial communities from peat moss isolated from Minnesota, USA - S1T2_Fc - Sphagnum magellanicum MG (SPAdes) (version 2) | ecosystem: Host-associated > Plants > Peat...
TCATCCTCCACCACTACAACAAAAACATCAACAAGCATCCACTTCCCTTCTCCTCGTCCAGAGCTTCTTCTTCACCTACTCCTAACACAACCTAATCACGTTATGTTCCTACCATTCACGAATCCCTTCCCCTTTTCTCCACTATTCCCCTTTTCATTAACCAAAACCTAAACCCTAGGAATAACTCCCAGCTTCGAAAAAGCCTTAACTTTCTGCTCTTGCTCCTCCTTCTCCTCCTCACGCGTCGCCTCCTGTTCCTCCTCCGTCAACCGCTCATCTCACATCCTTTTTTTTCCTCATTCCATCCGCGCCATGGTCCCGAAGATTACGAGAATGAAAAAATCTAGCCGGCGCCACACGGGCCTGCCATGATGATGATGATCATCATCAGCGATGGTGGAGCGGGAGCAAGCGCAGATGCGAGGACACTAGCGAGCGGTCGAGGGTTTGGCGCTTTCGTCATCGTGTCTCCTTTCGCTACAAAACTCTTCTCTCTCTCCAAAGCTTTGAATTTATTTTTTAAACGGACAAGAGATAACTGACCACCGGCTACCGGCGACCATGACTGCAACGTGGCAGAAAGGACCGGCGAACCTCCGTTTTTCTCCAGTCTCATTGGCCGAAGCGCAAATGACGACCGTCTACAGTCAGTTGTCCCACCGCCCCGTCTTCTGGTTTCCCAAACGGTCACCAGAGCTACTTTTAGGCCTTTCTTTTCTCTTTTTTTGGGGGCTTAACCCCCGGATTTAACCTAACCGGGTTAACAAGCCCTAACCACTATGATTCCCACAGATGGTGGTTAGGTAGTTGGAGACTCTTAAAGGAAAAAGAAAAGAAAAGAAAAGAAAAGAAAATCGAGATTTTTGGGCATTACTTAACCCCGGATTAACACCGGGTTAACAAACCCGCAACTACGGTTCCCACTGATGGTGGTTTATTAGTTGGAGACCGCAGAAAAGAAAAGAGAAACAAATCGTTTGGGCCTTGGTTACTTAACCCCGGATTAACACCAGGTTAACAAACCCTAAACTACGATTCCCTCCGACGGTGGTTTATCTAGTTGGAGACGACGCAAAAGAAAAGAACGACCAAATTTTTTGGGTGGGTCTTACTTAACCCTAGACTAACACCCGGTTAACATGCCATAAACTAGGATTCCCACAGATGGTGGTTAGGTAGTTGGAGACCACAGAAAAGAATTTTTTTTTTTTTTGGGGGCCATTACTTAACCCCAGAGTAACACAAGTTAACAAGCCCTAACTATGATTACCACACACAGTGGTTAGTTGGAGAGCATAGATTTTTTTTAAAAACTCAGAATTAAAAAATCAGAGGAGCTGGCGTGGTACCAGCTAGGGTACCAATAGTGGTATGAAGGAACATACCCGGCTGGTATGACCTGAGGAAGTACCACCTTTATCTACTACCATGCATATATCAGTGTTGGCCGGTTATTTAGTTTGACCCAGTTATCAATCCAGTTATCAATACTTACTAACCGGCTCTTGTTTTTTTATAATCAGTTAAATTGATAATTTCTGATATTAAAATTTCAAAAATCTAGTAGATGACTTATTATCATCCAGGTAGCTTATCAATGTTTTAAATACTAAAACAAAAAAGAAAAAAACAGAAAAAAAAAACATTTAAAATCTTTCAAACCCTATAGTTGGTGTATGGTAGTATAACCAGCGGTTATTTGATAACATCCTTATGCATAACCAACAGTCATAACCCAATTTTTCTGATAAATAAATTACTTGGCACTTCATTTTTTTGATATTGATATTGATAACCTGTGTGGTCCAGAAATTTTCAAAAAATAACCTACCCTAGGATCAGTTTCATCAATTAATAATGCCTTAAATTTTGAACTGAGTTTTTTCACATTAAATAATCCTTTAAATTTTGAACTGAACTTTTGTGAAAATCTGAAGTTGAGGTGTAAAAAACCTTCATAATTATCACAGGCTCTGATCTGAATAATTTCATAACTTCATATGACAATATCACAGTAGACTATTGTAGATCAGTTTTTTTTTAATATAAAAAATGAAATGATTTTTTTCAAAAAAAATTAATTAGTCATCTTGTCAATGTCACAGCTGACTGTACAGAATCGTCTCTATTTACAGTTGAGCACTTCGGTGACCACAATCTTCATGACTCGGCATTCTCATTCTCCATAGCCACCACCAGGGCCAGGCGTTTATACACCTGCACCAAGGTCCCCTGCCAATCCATTCAGCTTGAAACAAACACCATCAAAAGGAGAGATGGGCAGGAACAAGTGCAAACAAATGATGGAAACAAAGCTCCAGGAGATAACCTCTTTCTTGATCCTGATTTCAGCACAACAAGATATTCAGAGTCTGCAGACCAATGGGTGAACCTTGCTGCTTGATTTAAAGAAGAGAAAAGAATCCTCCTAGAAACTGAAATGCACATTTCTTTTTTGTGCTGTCAGCTGAAAACTTGTGTTCTGGATCCCATTGACTTTGTAGATACAGTACTGATTTGCAGAAACAAGGATAAACCATGGTTTCACCTCAGGTAGGCAAGATGTAGTGCTGTTGTTGCTGATTGATGCATCCACATTCGATGCTCCATCCTCAGTGTTGTGGGTGGACTCAGTAACCTGCAAGCAAGCCGTATTAGTAGTTCATAGTGCACAGCTCAGGCATGTAGAAAATGGAAAGTTCAACTGTCAATAGCCAACTCAAACCTTCACCAAACCTTGTTAGTGGTAACTGCAGCTGCTGCTTCCACAGTTGCCTTCCGGTAGGCTGAATCATACCTGCCCGCACATCATTTTCAGGAACAAGATTATACATAATGTTAACAGTGGCCCATTGCCCACAGCAGAATTCTACTTCCAAGGTTTTAAAATGTGATCTAGCCTAAAACAGGAATGAAAACAGAGCATGCAGACACACGACAGGAACACACATAATACACATTGACATGCATTCATCTCCTTCCCAAAATAATAATTTATTGTTACTGACAACAAACAGCATCGGGCTATCTCTGCATACCAGTCACGGGGTAATCCAGCTGTGGAGCGTGCCAAATAGTTGAAAGGGCCCTTCAGTTGCACTTCAGATTCCAGCATCAAGTCTGTAACCAAAGATCAAAACTGGCACTTTAGCATTCCTTTGCACAAGCGGAAGCAGTTGTTAGTTCATTTATTCATATGCAACCACTCTATATAAAATATATAGCAATTACGCTCATCCATCTAAACGTGAGGAACACCAAAACTCCATGAGAAATGCTACCTTGGAATCGTGAAGCAGGATTCATGTCAAGCTGTTTACAAACAGATAGAAACCAAGATACACCCACCGCAACATGAGCAACTTCTTCTTCAGCTATCTGTTTAGCAATACTGGCACTGCGAGCATCCCCAAATCCCATCAACCTCTCCACCAGTCTTGGCCCGGCATCCAAACCACGTGCCTCCTATGCACCACACCATATGCTGTGTCAAAATCTCACTTTGTAACTGTCTAGATATTGTCATAGATATCAGTGGTGTAGTCATGAGCATGTTTTCTCAAATGATTGTTTTTCCATTAGTCCTTGCCACATCAATGGATCACCTTACGACATAGACATAAGAGTCCAGGTTTGGTTGATTTGATGCAACACACCTGCATCATTGGGATGACTGCAAGTCGGGCTGTCACACTCCCTCTTGTCTTTTGACAGTCCCTCAGCAGCAGGTTATGTGCTGGCATGCTGCCATAGCTGTCCTCCTCCAATAACCAGTGGAGAATGACACATTAATGTCTTATGAACTCAGATGCTTCCAACACCCTTGTAATCACAAAATGACAAGCCTGAGTTGGAAAATTGATAAAAACCAGAGAAAGAGTAGACAGAAGTTTTAATCCTCTCTTCTAGCCTTTGAAGTGAGGCCATGCCCAGGAAAAAACGTGGTGCAGGGTGGATTTTTTTGTGTGGGATTTTTTTTTATCCTTCATACTCCTGACAATAACAAAGGAAATAAAGTACATGAAACATGAGTTCAAAGCCTATTGTCAATAGACTTGACAAAGTAACATACAAGAAAAGACATAACCAGCTCAACAGTAGAAAGAAAGTCATGTTTAATAAAGATTCTCAACTGCATTAGATTGCCATGCAGACATTGACATGATTTTGATTACCCTGACAATACCACGTAATTACCCTAAGACCCACAGAACAGAACATCTGGAAACTATAAGGAATGCATTGAACGCTAAATTAGGTTTCAATGTTGGAAATGCTGAAAGGGACATGCAGAATGAGAGAGAAAAGTTGCAAATATACCAAAGTGTCAAAGGAAAAATTAGGGTTTTTTTTTTCCCTGAGGCTCTGGGCCTAAACACAATGATGTGAATTTGAACATTCTTGAACTTTCTTGATTTTGAGAGTTAGATTGACATGCATGTCACTCTAGAAGGTTCAAGAAATTTTGAAGGCAATAATAACCTTGATTCAAGTACCTGAATCCAAGTTCTGAGAGGCGTTGAAGACACCAAAGACAATGGCGACTCTCATCATCAGCTACATGTGCAAAATCAGCAAAAAATTGGTCATCAAGGTCCCTGCTTGCAGTGGAAAACCTAACCACTGTATCCCAAGCAAGATCAATGGCATTTAGCTCAATATGGGCCAGATTGTGAAGAGCATGAGCACTTGGAGATAGGCTTGTGCCCTTTGGCTGTGGCACTTTCCTGGGATGTACCTGCATGTCAGTGTCAGACAAAATGCTTCCTATTCAGACATGGAATTGAACGATTTTCAAGGGGTACATAGTTCTATGTCCAATTCTGGCATAACTTATTTCAAAGGATGAGAGTTAGAGAGCGACATGAATGCTCCGAGGTTCAATTGCAATTGCTGATCATGAATAAGCTCGTTCTGTAACTTACCAGCTCCGGTTTTGCAGGTCTGGCAGGAGAATCAGGCGCCTGTGAGACGCCAAGAGGTAGGCTGCCATCGACCCAGAGGCGGAAAGCATGGTGAGTAAGAAAGGCTTTGTCAACGGGGTTTGGAGTTCCAAGCACAAGAGCGCCCCACTCTGCCAGAGACGACGCTCCTTTTCCATCCAGATTCCGCTCCCTCACCATCTCTAAGCTACTCAACTTCTGTCTATGGAAAGCAAGAATCGATCCGTCAATAGTGAACTGTTGTCCCAACGCATCGGGGATTGAAGAGACTCGACTGATTGCTTCCTCGCAATGAAGCCTTCTATTATGCTCCCTGTCGCTTTCTCCCCCACAATACGAGTCTTGCATTGCTAGTTCACACTTATCTACCATGGGACCTTCAGGCCCCCAGGAACGGAACTCGTTCAAGCTCCCTGTCCGCCAGGCTTGCAGTCCCGTCCATTCCTGGGCATCAGAAAAAGCATGAACAGTAACACTGGAACAAAAACGATTACCACCACCAGAAGCAGCAGCGCCAGCGGGCATATTCAAGGAGGAGGGGATGGCAAACAAAGGGTAAAAGAAACCAATCCCGCCCGATCTGACACTCAAAAAAACTCTCGCCTTCAGATCCTGGATTTGTGAAGAAGAAGAAGAGCCTCTTCTTGTGGGAGCAAGAAACGCGCAACCGGACTTCCAAATTCCGATCGCCATCTCTCTTCTTCTTGGCTCGCGGCAAATGCGTTGCACAGTCGTGTGGGTGCCCAAATGGCCACGGCAGTCGAGCAGGGGAACGAGCGAGCGTTGCCGGGGTGTGAACTGTGCACACTCCGGAGTGGGGGGTCGTAGGTGCGGAGTTCGATTCCGTGTCCGGACAGGGATTTGGATGTTCTGTGGTGTTTTGTTCGTTTCATGCCACTCATATTGCATGCAAACTTCCCCCAGGGGACGCTATTTGAGGAAATTTCTTTGGTTACTTTCCAAGGAAACCTCCTCCCTCTTGAAAATTGAGAGCCCCATCGATGAGAGAATACAGATGAGTAAAACACAGAATTTCAACAAGCTCTCCACCCAACCTTAGGATCACAAGTTATTACAAACTTTATGATCTTCACCCAACCTTAGGATCACAAAAGTTATTACAAGCTTTATATGATCTTCACCCAACCTTAGGATCACACAATTACAAACTTTATTCCAGACCTCCTCCCTCTTGAAAATTGAGAGCCCCATCGATGAGAGAATTGAGATGAGTAAAACAAAGATTTTCAACAAGCTCTCCACCGAACCTTAGGGTCACACAACTCATTACAAACTTTATGATCTTCACCAAACCTTAAGATCACATAAGTTATTATAAACTTTATGATACAATCTTGAACTATCCAACCTTGAATTTTGGTTTTTTTTTAAAATGTAAGAGCTGACCATCTCACATGTAAATATTATTTCTTCTAATATTTTATGCACAATCACATGCATAAATATTTAACTTTAACTCAAAGGTTTCATAATTCTAAAAATATCTTAAGTGCATCAAGCACAAATATCTACCATTAGATAACTTGATAAAAATAATTTAATAAAATGTTGACGTCCAACACTTTTAGGAACAACAATGAAAAAAAGAGTTGATTTTGTGAAAATTATGTTTCATTTGAATGAAAATATTGAATGACATTGCATGGCACATGCCCTTGAATTCAAATTTCTAGATTTAATTCAAATATATTAAATGAAATTCAAATTTAATTGATTTTAGACTAAAATGAATTGAATCAAATTCAAATTCTATTGAATTGAATCCAAATTCAATTGAAGATAAACAAGATGCAAATTGGTGCACAACGTATTGAAAATATGTTCATCACTGACATCATTTACAACTATGGTGTTGAAAAAAAATCGACTTCTAAAAAACACCTTTCTATTCCATTTAAACTAAATTGCAAACCAATGGACCTTATAGTCATTTTGGTAGGACAAGACAAATAATGGACCTTAAACCTATTTACCTAGATACCAACTTTGACATTATCATTGTCATTAAAATTATTTTAAAAGTTTTAAAAAATAAATTAGACTTGTCACATTAACTAACATTTTAATCATTTCAATCACAATGGATTCAAATATGTTAGTCAACATGGAATTAGGTAAATTTTTGTCATAAATGATAAGTCTATTTTATTTTTAAATAAAATTATTCGCTATCTATTATGCTTGAATTTTTATTAGAAGAAACAGTGTAAAAACCATGATATGTAATTATTTTATTACTAAAATTCCAATGATAATGATTTATCAAAATTGGTTTAGGTAATATTCATGAACAAAAACAAATATCATTTTATATTTTGGCATTCATAATTGTCAATAGTTATCATATCTACATTCAAAATAAGGCTATATAAAAACCTCAGTTACTTGCCACCTTTTTTTTGGTGATATTTTTAAATATATGAAACATGATTTTTTTGCCTTGTATCCTTTTTTTCCTTTACATTTTTTTCTTTTGATACAATAATTAGAATCTGAAAAATTATCTTGAATTCTTTTTGTTTATTGCAAGGACAAAATAGATTGATTTCATTCTTGTATGCCACTGAAAAAATATTATTGAATTGTATTTTAATTTTTTTAGATTAAATTCAATAACATGATCTTTCATTACAATCTTCCTTGATGAAATTGAGATGGGAATTATATTTCCCAATGGGACACATGATTTCAATAAATGGATAAATTCAAGTCACAAAAAAAACCAAATATGATGAATTACTCATGTTGAAAACCTTCAGCAATGTCTGGAAAAAAAATCAAGATAACACAATCAAATGGCTAGCCATATGCCTCACAAATAAATAATGTCAAAAATAAGAATGAAAAAAATGATGTATAATGAAATATGCAAAAATTTATCTTCTGATGGAAAATTCAAAAATAAATTTAATGAAAAATCAAAGTTAATATATTATTCAAAAAGATAAAATTTTAACTTATTTCTTCAAAAAAATTGGTTGTGTGAGGAAAGTTACAATCAACAAAAAACCAAAAATGCTCAAAGTTGGCCCCAAGTTTTTCCAGCCCTGACTCCTAGTGTAAAGCGGGCCTTAGACTAAATCAGGGTCTCTGAGTTCAGATTTAACATTTCTTTGATGTGTCTTGGAGTTATCATCGAGGAAAGGGCTCATTCAAGAAGGTGAATGTACTAATGTGGGTGCACGTTTAGCCTGGCCATTAATTACTAGTTTCCCCAATTCCTTCACAAACAACAGACTTGGTTGTGGGCACCGTAACACAAAGCAAGTCATAAAACCAAATATGAGCAAAAAGTAACTGGCTTTCACTAGGCTAAGGCCTCAGATCTCGGATCCAACATGTTTGCACTTTGCACCAGATGTCAATCATGCTGATTGTGGTTATCCACATAAGGAGTGAAAAGGGTTTTGCAGTAAAACACCATTAGGCACACTTTAGACGAGGGTCGAGGGTCCAATTTCCTAGGAACCAATTTGGACTCTTGTGAAGCAAATCGAATCCTTGAGTTGGAGTGTACCTGCCGCGGGTCCCTAGCTTGATTCTTGGTTCTCCAAATCAGGAGCTCTCCTTTTAGCACTGTGTTTTGGTCTGAACCAATTGATTTCCCTCTAAAACAGGTGCCATATTAGCCTCAATTTGCCACTTTTTGGTCTTGGACCCTCCTCTAAAGGCCTTGGGACCAATTTAAAGCTTTCGACCAATAAGATTGCTTGAATTCATTGGTCCCTGGACCTTGGACCCTCGTCTACAGTCGCCCTTAGTTTCACAACATGTTTTTCCATATTTTATTTAGGGTGCACACATACATACCTCTGTACCAGTGTTTTTTTTCCTTTCCTTTCCTTAAACTTTGTTGATTTTTTTCATTTTATGTGCATTTTTTTCTCAAATTCACAGTACTAAAACGAATTTTCCCAATTTCTTCAAATTTTCTTTGTAGCCACAGTGTGAAAATTCACCAAGAAAAATCACTCCTCTGTACAGAATTTCTTTTGTTTTTCTACTCTGGATTTATTTGCTATTTATTTGCCATGTAATTTTTCCTTCTCCCCCCAGGCTGCTCCAATCATAGCCACTGGCCAGGGCGAACCAGCACCTACACTGGTCCACTCACCTTCTTGAGTGAGGCCTCTTAGAGGCTGTCTTTGTCGATTCAGAGACCCCGATTTTGTCTAAGATCGTCTCCACCCCAAAAACCGCAAAAAACTGCTTTATGTTAAAATAGAATAGTTTTTAGTCATCACTGTCCCCACATAAGACCATTTATGTCTTCACATCTGCACCAGTAATAGTCACCGTCCAACTCTATAGTAGCTTTTAAAGGGGTTAAAATGACCACTGCAAATCCACATGATAAAGACTGAAGAGGAGCATGAGTTACGCTATCCGGCTGCAAGATTTAATGAAAAGGGATGTTTGCAGGTGTGGGGTGGAAATGCTCTAAGGACGTTACATGTATCTATAATGTTTTGAAGCTGTCCCCAAAAACTTTGGAATTTCACAGTGGTTCTAGTGTAGGCCAGGTTCACCCGACCAAGGCAAATTGACCCCCACATTGGGATCATGGTAAAAGCCACAAAGCTCGTTTAAATTGCTTGTAAATATTTTAAATATTTATAAATATCATTTCCCTGGACTAAATCAGGGTCACAAAGTCCAAATCTATAAATTTTGGGGCCTAATGGAGCCAATTAAATGGGTTTTGGGGGTTTTTACTGTGATCCCAATGTGGGGGTCAATTCATCCTGGCCGGTTCGCTCAAGGCCCAATTAATCATGCATTCCCTGCAACATGAACCCTGGCAGAGCGCTTCAATAATGCACTGGGTGAAATCAGCCAACAGCAGGAAACGTGTAGATGAATAATTTTTTGGGTCAGTTTTGAGATATAGCCCAATTGGCTATCATCGGTTGGAAGATTAGTCAGATTAAGCTATGAGCAAAATATGGCATTAGAAAATTTTTAATATATTTCTCTTATTTTTGGCTATCTACCTGAAAACCATGTAAGGAAATCTGACTATTTTTCTTTGAATTTGGTTTAATTTCGGCTATTGAGAATCTCAAAAAGCATTTGATTTTAGCACTTTTTAAGTTTATGACTTAGCTTTTTTCCCGCTAAAGTTTTTCGGTAAAAGAAAGGTCAGTGTGTGGATGTGAACAAAAGTCATGATGATAATAATGGACGAGGGCAGAGGGAAAAAGTAAAGCGCGTTTGACAAGTCAAAGCTGACAATGCATATTCCATCCTCAATTATGAGTAGAAAATAGAGCCGTGTTCCACAAAAGAAAGTAATGAATTGTTCAGTGGCCAAGAAATCGGTAAAGCGCGTATGCTAGAGTCTGAAGAGTCACGGCAAAACCCTTCTAGAAGTTTCTGGGCGAGGAGAAAATGAAGAAGAAGAAACATCTGCAAGAAAAGTCGAAAAGGAGTGAGAGAAGAGTGTGAGAATTGCAGGGAGTTTCATCATGAAGAGGAAAGGGGTTGATGTTTTTTTGGGGGGAGATCTAGTGGAAAGATCAGCTTATCTTGCGGGAATCTGTGATGTGAGGGACACCCATCATACCCTACGTATGCTATTGGGATGGCAAAGGATTTGTAGCAGGTTTTATGAGACCAAAAGGTTAAGAGAAAAATATTTATGAGAGCAGTGAGCAAAAGGAATTTCAGTAGTGCAAATTATGGGAAATTCATATGGCCTCAAGCGAAAAGGAGTTGATCTTTCACAAGGGCCACCAAAAAGAAAGAGAGATGTTCTGTGGATCCCTGGTGTGATTGAGACACCTTTGGTCCCTGCTGAAAATGCTCCTTCAAGCTCTGGATGGCACAGCAATGTGTGCTTCTTCTTCATCTTATCATGAGCTTTGTTTGCACAGTTTTTTCTTGAGCTTTCCCAAGTTACATGTTGAAGTTTGATTTTTCTTCTTTTTTTTTAATTTTGTTTGGGTGTGGACAATTTTCCTTGACCCTTACAACCATGATAGCTTATTGTATTCACAAAGCATGAGGAGAAGGATGTCTAGTTCAGATTTGAACTCCCAACCAACAACTTCACAACCATACCCTTTAGCCCACTAGGGTACCTGAATGTCCTCAATCATTGACAAGCTTCCTTGTCATACATTTTCACTTTGCCTACTTCCCGGTTTGTTTGTTTAGATAAAAACAATATGAAATGATGTTTAAAACAATAGGAAATGGAGTCCTCATTATAGCCTCTTAGATTAGGCCAGCGAGTCAGTTGCTATAACAAGTAGAATTGGTGAAAGGGAAATTTGTCAATTGGCATTGACTAAGAATATATGGAACTTGTAAGGATTGGAACTATCATCATAGATTATGAGTTAAGTTCAATGTGTAGTCTTAATCCAGCAACCTAAAGCAAATTATTAAAATGCTCTTGGACATTCTTATTGGGTTTGTGTCCCAATTCCTTTGGAGTTGGAGGCCTTAGTGGCCCAAATGTTGGGGAAAATGTCATGAAATACAAATGAACCAAACTAGATGGCTAAGCTCATCAACCCAAACTTGAAATAATCTAATTCTTAGCATTAACCTTTATTGATTGGCATACATTCCGCCTACTATGTAACAATATTTACTTAATTGAACTATTTTTTGAAACTTTGAGGTCTATGACAAATGTCAATGATCTTCATTTGTTAGTCATGCAAGATAAATTTAGTATTCTCCAATTCATCTATTATTGTCTTCTTATTAAACTTAATCTTTTCAATTAATTATTGTTTTTATTTAACTACTATAATTTGTATATTGCAATTATCTTATTTCATGTATAGTCAAATAATTTCTAAAAGACATTTGAAGAATTGTGTTGACTCATTTTCATTTTCTTTGCAGGAATATCTAGTGCATGATTTAAATCCCACTTGCAATTCCAATAATCCAAACTTGACCATTATTTTTTTCCATGGGATTGCTTTTGGCACAAATGATGAATGGAAGGAAACATGGACAACATGCCCCACCAACAATATAGAAGAGTGCATATGTTGGCCAGAAAAGTGGCTACCTGAAGACTTGAACAACAATGTTCGAATTTTATCATTGTCCTATGATTCTAACATTGTGGCAAGTGTTCACAATGATGTGACTGAAATTGGCAAAAACCTCATTCAAA
>Ga0209611_10012240_pt1 | contig 12105 bp, 10 predicted proteins | sample S1TSphgellanicum_3_FD_187693 | JGI IMG/M metagenome (GOLD analysis project Ga0209611, IMG submission 187693) | Host-associated microbial communities from peat moss isolated from Minnesota, USA - S1T2_Fc - Sphagnum magellanicum MG (SPAdes) (version 2) | ecosystem: Host-associated > Plants > Peat...
CTCGCTGACTGCGATCAGAAAACACCCGGAACGAACCCGGAACGAACCCGGAACGAACCCGGAACGAACCCGGCACACACCCGGAATGACCCCTGTGACGACCGCGTGATCATGCTCCCGGCCGACCTGCACGTCCTCGACGTGGCGCTGGCGATTGTCTCGCCGGCGGCGGGTTCGCAGCTGGTCTTCGCCGGCGCGGCGATCCTCGTCCTGGTGGCCGCGTGCGTCGTCGTCCTGCGCGCCGGGCGGGACCTTCGCGGGCGGCTGACCGGCGAGACGGCGCGGCCTGCGGGTCGCGCGGCAAGCCGAGGGCCGGCACCCGCGGCGTCACTGACGCGGGACGCCTACGCGGTCAGCCGGCGCCTCAAGGCGCAGGGGCTGCCGACGGGCGCCGACTCGCTGCTGGCGATGAGCCCCGCCGAGCAGCAGTTCTTTCTCGAGACCGTGAGCGCGCGGATCGGCGACGGCGGGAGCCCGCGGCTCGTGCGCGGCCGGTCGTCGGGGAGCGCCGGCGCGAGCGCGGCGGCCGAGCCCGAGGCGCCGGCCGAGCCGATGCCCGAGGCCGCGCTGGTCACCGGGCCGATCCACTGCCCGGTCTGTCGCGCGGAGATCGGGCAGCGGAGCGATCCCGGGATCACGATGCGCCGCTGTCCCGGCTGCGCGCGGCGCGTCGGCGCCCGCGTCGACGGCGACCGGCTGATCGTCACCGTGAGCTACGGACTGGGGACCCCGCGCGCCAGCGGCGCGATCAAGCTGCGGTCGTAGGGCTCAGCGTCGCGGGGCGAGGCGCCCCGCGACGACTTCGGCGATGTCGAGGACCGGCACCGACGACTCGTGCGCCTTGACGCCGTCGCTCAGCATCGTCATGCAGAACGGGCAGGCCGCCGCGATCGCGTCCGCCCCGGTCGCCAGCAGCTCGCCCGTGCGCTCGACGTTGATACGCGTCCCGACGGTCTCCTCCATCCACATCCGCCCGCCGCCGGCTCCGCAGCAGAGCCCGCGGCTCCGGTTGCGCGCCGGCTCGGCGAGCTGCACGATCGGGAGCACGCGGCGCAGCGTCTCGCGCGGGGCGTCATAGACGTCGTTGTAGCGACCGAGATAGCAGCTGTCATGATAGGCGATCGAGCGGGGACCGTCCCCCGACTCGGCGAGCGGGATGCGCCCCTCGGCGAGCAGCCGCTCGATGTAGACCGAGTGGTGAATCACCTCGTAGTGGCCGCCGAGCTGCGGATATTCGTTGCCCATCTGGTGGAAGCAGTGCGGGCAGATCGTCACGACGGTGCGCACGCCATAGCCATCGAGCTGCGCGATCGTGGCCTTCGCCAGCATCTGATAGAGGTACTCGTTGCCCATGCGGCGGGCCGGATCGCCGTTGCACTGCTCTTCCTGCCCGAGGATGGCGAACTCGATCCCCGCAGCCTGCATGATCTGCGCGAACGCGACCGTGATCTTCCGCGCCCGGAGATCGAACGATCCCATGCAACCGACCCAGAAGAGGACCGTCGGCTGGCGCCCGGCCGCCGCGAGCTCGGCGACCGTCGGGATGCCCATCCCGGCCGCCCACTCGCCACGATCGGCCGCATTGAACGCCCACGGCGTCCCGTTGCGCTCGAGCGACTGGAAGGCCGGCTGCACCTCGGCGGGGAACCGCGACTCCATGAGGACGAGGTTCCGACGCAGTTCATTGATCACGTCGAGCTGGTCGATCGAGACCGGACACTCGGTGACACAGGCGCGGCAGGAGGTGCATGCCCAGAGCTCCTCCTCGGTGATGAAGCCGTCGAGGAGCCGGGCCTCGGGCTCCTGCGTCGCCTCGGCGTGCACGAGATCGCCCGCCGGCTCGACGACCCCGTCGAACGATGTGCCGACGAGGACGGGCGCGCGCTCGAGGAGCCGCTCGCGGACATTGATCACGATCTTGCGCGGGCTCAGGAGCTTGCCGGTGAGGTTGGCCGGGCAGGCCGCGGTGCATCGCCCGCACTCCGTGCAGGAGTAGCCATCGAGCAGCGACTTCCACGAGAGATGCTCGACGTCGGAGGCGCCGAAGACCTCCACGCCCTCGGCCTCGAGGTCCATCGGCCGCATCGCGCCGATCGTCCCCGGCCCGCTCGTGTTGGAGAGGAAGACGTTGGGGAGCGACGAGATGACGTGCAGGTGCTTGGAATACGGCAGATAGTTCAGGAAGACGAGCACGAGGACGACGTGGATCCACCACGACACGCTCTGCACGACCGCCGCGGTCTCCGGCGAGAGACCGGCCGCGAGATGCGAGAGCCCGCGCGAGAGAACGCGGGCGGGTGCGACGCTCGCCGGATCGGCGATCGCCGCAGACGCATTCGTCACGAACAGCGTCACCATCAGCACGGCGATCATGCCGAGGATCAGCAGCGCGTCCCACTGCTCGAGCTTGTCGCCGCGGAGCCGCTTCGGCCGGATCACGAGGCGCCGATAGACGAGCCAGCTGACGGCCGCGAGCACGAAGAGCGCGAACGCCTCCTGCGAGACGACGTACGCCGGATAGAGCGGCCCAAGGATCCCGTCGTACGTGAAGCCCGGCGCGACACCCTGGATCAGAATCTCCACCGTGCCGGCGGTCAGCACGAGGAAGCCCCAGAAGACGAGCGCGTGCATCACGCCCGCGAGCGGGTCGCGCAGGATCTTCGACTGGCCGATCCCGATCGTCACCAGGTTGCGGAGGCGCACCGGGATCTGCGTCGTCCGGTCGTCCGGCCGACCGATGCGCAGATAGCGGACGAGTCGCTGGCTGTTATAGGAGAAGAAGCCCGCGGCGAGGACGAGCAGCACGACGAAGACCAGCATCGCTGGCGTCATCCCGTGCGGCGCGCCTCGCGGACCGCGGCCGCCAGCGCCGGCACGATCTCGAAGAGGTCGCCGACGATCCCGTAGTCGGCGACCTTGAAGATCGGCGCCTCCTTGTCCCGGTTGATCGCGACGATCGTGCGCGCGGTCCGCATGCCGGCGAGATGCTGGATCATCCCCGAGATGCCGACGGCGATGTAGAGCGACGGGCTGACCGTCTTCCCCGTCTGCCCCACCTGCTCGCCATGGTCGCGCCAGCCCGCGTCGACGACGGCGCGCGACGCGCCGACGGCCGCGTTGCCGAAGGCGGCCGCGAGATCCTCGACGATCGCGAAGTTGGCGGCGTCCTTGAGGCCACGTCCGCCGCTCACGACGATCGGGGCCTCGGCGACATCGAGGCGCGCGCCGCCACCGGTGCGCAGCTCGGTGACGACGACGCGCGACGCCGACGGATCGCCGATCGGCGCGATCGTCTCGACCGTCGCCGTGTGCGTGGTCTGCTCGGGCGCGAACGACGACGGCCGCACGGCGAGCACTGCCGGCGCGCCGGTGACGACGAGCGTGGCGATCGCCTTCCCCGAATAGACCGGGTGCGTGGCGATGATCTCGTCGCCGGTGACGACGAGGCTCGTGACGTCGGTGGCGAGCGGCGCGCCGAGTCGCGCGGCGACGCGGGGCGCGAGATCGCGTCCCTGCGCCGTCGAGACGAAGACGACGGCGCGGTACCCGCCGCTCCGCGCGCGATCGGCCGCGAGCGCGCTCGCCGCTTCCGGGTTCGACTGCGTGAACCCCGCGTGTTCGCAGACGAAGACGGTGGACGCGCCGGCGCGCCCGAGCTCCGGGGCGACCGCCGCGATCCCCGGCGGCCCGACGAGCAGGGCATGCACGGGATCCGCACCGGCGATCGATCGCGCGGCGGCGACGGCCTCGAGGGCGGCCTTCCGGAGCGCCGTGCCGCGTGATTCGGCGAACGCGAGGACGGGAGCCATGCTCAGAGCACCTTCGCTTCGGTCTGCAGGAGCCGGATCAACTCGGGGACGGCGGCCGCCCCCTCGCCGATGATCCGGCCGGCCGGGCGCTCGGGCGGCGGCTCGAGCGACCGCACGACGACGCGGGCCACCCCGAGTGCGGCGGGACGGACCTCCATCGGCTTCTTCTTGGCCGCCATGATGCCGGGCAGCGTCGGCAGCCGCGGCTTGTTGAGTCCCTTGTCGGCCGTCAGCACGGCGGGCAGCGGCGCGGTGACGACTTCGACGCCGCCCTCGACCTCGCGTTCGGCCGTGAGGCGGCCGTCGGCGACGGTCAGTTTCGAGATCGCGCTGACGCACGGCATGCCGAGCAGCTCGGCGAGCGCCGGGCCCATCGCGTGGTTGTAGTCGTCGATCGCCATCTTGCCGAGCAGCACGAGGTCGGGCGCGTAGGTCGTGAGCTCCGCGGCGAGCGCGCTCGCGACCGAGAGCGTGTCGAACGGCGCCCCATCGGTCTTGAGCTGCACGGCGCGGTCGGCCCCCATCGCGAGCGCGACGCGCAGCGTCTCCTGGATCGTGTCCGGCCCGAGCGACACGACCATCACATCGCCGCCGTGCGCCTGCTTGAGCTGGAGGGCAGCCTCGACGGCGAACTCATCGTACGGGTTGAGGATGAACTTGACGCCGGTCTCGACGATCGCGGTGCGGTTCGCGGCGATCGCGATGCGCGTCTCCGTATCGGGGACGCGCTTGATGCAGACGGCGATCTTCATCAGTTGAAGGCGTTGAGGCCGGTGAGGGCCTGCCCGAGGATCAGCGTATGAATGTCGTGCGTCCCCTCGTACGTGTACACGCTCTCGAGGTTCGCCATGTGACGCATCGAGGCGTATTCGGCGAGGATGCCATTGGCGCCGAGGAGTCGGCGCGCCTCGCGGGCGATGTCGGTCGCGATATTCACGTTGTTGCGCTTGGCGAGCGAGACCTGCTGCGGCGTGAAGGTGCCCGCGTCCTTGAGTCGACCGAGGTGGAGCGCGAGGAGCTGCGCCTTGACGATCTCCGTCAGCATGTCGGCGAGCCGCTGCTGCTGGATCTGGAAACCGCCGATCGGCCGGCCGAACATGACGCGTGTCGTCGCGTACGAGCGCGCCTCCTCGTAGCAGGCCATCGCCGCGCCGACGGCGCCCCACGCGATGCCGAACCGCGCCTGCGTGAGGCACATGAGCGGGCTCTTGAGTCCCCCGCTCTTCGGCAGGATGTGCGTGCGCGGCACGCAGACATCCTGCAGCACGAGTTCGCTCGTGTCGGAGGCGCGGAGCGAGAGCTTCCCCTTCTGGTCGGTCGCCGAGAAGCCCTTCGTGTCGGTCGGCACGATGAAGCCGCGGATCGACTTGTCGTCGGCGCCGGTCTTGGCCCAGATGATCGCGACCTGCGCGGTCGAGCCGTTGGTGATCCACATCTTGGCGCCGTTCAGGACGAACGACCCGTTCGACTGCTCGTGGGCCGTCGTGATCATCCCCGACGGATTCGAGCCGAAATCGGGCTCGGTGAGGCCGAAGCATCCGATGATCTCGCCCGACGCCATGGCCGGCAGATACCGGGCCTTCTGCTCGTCACTGCCGAACGCATAGATCGGATACATGACGAGCGCGCCCTGCACCGAGGCAAACGAGCGGATCCCGGAGTCGCCGCGCTCGAGCTCCTGCATGATCAGGCCGTACGCGACGTTGTTGAGACCGGCGCAGCCGTACTCGACGGGGAGGTTCGCCCCGAAGAGGCCGAGCGCGGCCATGTCGGGAATCAATTCCTTCGGGAATCGGCCGTCGATGTAGGCGGGGCCGATGACGGGCATCACGCGCTCGTCGACGAAGCGGCGCACGCTGTCGCGCACGGCGCGTTCGTCTTCCGAGAGCGCCGAATCAATGGCGTACAGGTCCTGGTCCATGGAGCGAAAAAGTACTAGCCGACCGCCCGCCGCGCCGCTGGCGCGACGCCCACGGCCCGCGCCTTCGCGCGAAATCCGCGGCCGTGATCGACGGCGAGCCCGGACTCATCCTGCCACTGATGCACCATCTCGTGCAGCAGTGTCGCCTCCGCTTCGGCCCACCCGTGGCGCCGCAGATGCCGCCGGCTGATCACGATCTCCGGCGGATCGCCACCCGGCACGGCGAGCCGGTAATATCCGAGTCGACTGCGCAGGCGTCGCGACAGTCGGACGGTCACCGGACGCAGCGCGCCGCCGAATCGCTCGACGTTGAGCGCGGCGTGTCGCGCCGCGAGTCGCCGCTCCGCGGGCGCGTCCTCGGGCACGGCCGCGTCGCGTCGGCGCCGCGCGCCGCCGGCATCGGTGCGCGGCACCGCGAAGCCGAGCACGACGCGACGGGCCCGGTCGCGTTCGACGCGGGTGCGTCCCTCGACGAAGGTCGCGAGGGCGCGCAGCACGTCCGGTGGCGCCTCGAGGAACGCGCGGTGGACGCGCATCTCGCGCGCCCGACAGCTCACCATCACGGTGCGGTTCGTCGTGAGTCGCAGGCGATCGATGTCGCGCAGGCCGGCGCGACGGAGTCGCGCCAGCAGCTCGTCCGCCGTCCGCGGGAGACCGGGCGCGTCCGGCGCAGGGACGATCGTCGGCGCGACGATCGTCGGCCCGACGATCGAGGGCGCGGTCGGCGCGAGGGGCAGCGAGAGTTGCTGGAAGAGCGCGGTCAGCGCGCGAAACACCGGGCCTCCGTGGCGACGAAGCCCGCGTCCTCACCGGCCCAGAGTCGCGGGCGCACCTCGATCGTCGTCGGCGTGATGGTGCATTCGGCGACCGAGGACGGGCGTCCGCCGCGCGACCGCTCGGAGACGGTCCCGGCGGTGACATAGACGGTGCCGCCCGCGGCGTGCTCGACGCGATGGATCGCTTCCTGGTGATCGTGGCCGCAGAGGACCAGATCGACGCGCATCTGCGTGAACGCCGTCACGGTCCGGTCGGGTCGCGTGATGCCGTGGCGGTCCGAGAGCTGTCCGCGCATCGGGTTGTGGTGCATGACGACGACGCGCGCATCACCCGCCGGCGCGGCGGCGAAGACGCCGGCGAGGCGCTCGAGCTGGGGCGGCGCGACGTGGCCCATGACGGAGACATCGCGTGGCCGCCCGGTAATCGAGCCCCACGCGACGCCGTGCGCCGTGTTGAGACCGGCGAAGGTCGCGCCGGGCACGTGGAGGACCGGCTCGAGGTCATCGGCGATGTAGCGCCGATACTTGGCGAAGACGCGGTCGCGATCGCCCAGCCCGAGCGGCGCGAACCACCAGGCGACATCGTGGTTGCCGGGGACGGTGATCACGGCACTCGCGCGACGCGCGATACGGAGGAGCACCTGTGCGCGCTGAAACTCGCCGGCGCGCGCGCGCTGCGAGAAGTCGCCGGAGATCGCGACGACATCGTAGCCCCCTTCGGCGATCATCGTCTCCACGGCGTCGATCTGCGCGAGCGAGGCCGGCCACCCGAAGTGGAGGTCCGACGTGTGCAGGACGCGCAGCACGTCAGGCCGAGAGCCGGGCGATCACCGCATCGGCGAACGCGTCGGTCGATGCCGAGCCGCCGAGATCGTACGTCAGCACGGTGCCGTCGCGGATCGTCCATTCGAGCGCGTCGCGAATACGATCGGCGCGCGGCGCATCGCCCAGGTGGTCGAGCATCATGCAGGCGGCGAGCGTCAGCGCCGTCGGGTTGGCGATCCCCTTCCCCGCGAGGTCGGGGGCCGTCCCGTGCACGGCCTCGAAGATCGCCGCCGACGTGCCGATGTTCGCCCCGGGGGCGAGTCCGAGGCCGCCGACGAGGCCGGAGATCTCGTCCGACAGGATGTCGCCGAAGAGATTGGTGGTGACGATGACATCGTACGTCTCGGGGCGCAGCACGAGATTCATCGCCATCGCGTCGACGATCTTCTCGTCGAAGCTGATGCCGCGGCCGGCGTACTCGGCGGCGACGCGGCGCCCGCTCTCGAGGAAGAGGCCCTGCGAGAACTTGAGAATGTTGGCCTTGTGCACGAGCGTGACGCGCCGGCGGTTGTGCTGCACCGCGTACTCGAAGGCGAAGCGGACGATCCGTTCCGACCCCGCGCGCGTAATGATCGCCACCGACTCGGCGGCGGCGTGCGGGTCGGTGCCGACCTTGATGTAGTGCTCGACGCCGACGTAGAGGCCCTCCGTGTTCTCGCGCACGAGCACGATGTCGACCTTCTCGAACCGCCCGCCCTTGAGGATCACATGCGCCGGGCGGACGTTGGCATAGAGGTCGAACGTCGTGCGGAGCGCGACGTTGATCGAGCGGTAGCCGTCGCCGACCGGCGTCTCGAGGGGCCCCTTGAGGGCGACGCCCGTGCGCGCGATCGCATCGAGCGTCGACTGCGGCATCGGGTCGTGGTGCTGCATCACGCCGGCGAGGCCGGCGAGGTGCGTCTCCCACGCGATCTCGGCCCCCGCGGCGTCGAGGATGCGCACCGTGGCGGCGGTGATCCCCGGACCGATCCCATCGCCCGGAATCAGGACGACCGGCGTACCCATCGTCTGCGGTCCCGGCCGGACTTACGGTGCGCCGAGCAGGTCGCCCAGGTGGGTCGCAAGGCTCGCGGCCGCGGCCTGCGCCGTCCGCGCCGTGTCGCCGACGACGTCGCCGGCCCACATGACTGCCATCCCCTGCGCGTCGATCAGCGCGAGGCGGAGGACCGCCAGCTGCACGGCGGGCGCGGCGCCGTGCGTCGTGTCGGGCGGCGGCGTCCCCGGCAGCGCGTCGTACGGGGACGCGAATCGCAGTTCGACGGGGGCGAGCACGTACCGGCTGTCGTGCGGGACGATGATGTCGCGCAGCACGCCGGCGAGGGGATCCGACAGCTGGTTCTTCGGCTTCCAGAGGTACGGGAGCAGCTGCTGCTCGGGTAACGCGTCGGGATCGGGGATCATGCCGGCGCCCCGCTCATACGCGCGCCGCAGCGCGGCCGGGAGCACCCACTTCTGCCGGTAGGCCCGATTGACCAGCGCGGCGCCGAGGAGGCTGTCACTCTGATGGAGGAAATCGCGCGGGTTCGGCATCGCCGCGACCCACCCCAGCTTGTCGCCCGGTCGCACGAACTGCAGCGGCAGCAGGATCAGGCCCCGTCCTTCCATCCCCGTCAGCGCATGGCCCGGGATCGGGTGCACCTTGTTGGCCGGGCTGTTGGCGGGGGCATTCGCCTGCGCGCCGGCGCGAGGGACCACGACGAGGGCGGCGACGGCGGCGACGAGCAGGCTGGAACGAATCGGGAATCGTCTCACTGGGCTGGTTGCGAGTAGCCGAAACGTAATCGCAGTTTCCGCCATGCGCGCCCCCCTGCGACTGCTCGGCTGGTGCGTCGTCGCGTGCATCGGCGCGGCGGCGATCGCGGTGCTCGCGCTGCATCGCGGCGAGACGGTGAGCGCGGCGTGGCTCCTCACCGCCGCCGTCGCGACGTACGCGATCGGCTACCGCTTCTACAGTCGCCTCATTGCGACCCGGATCTTCGGCCTCGATGCCGCGCGCGTCACGCCGGCGGTCGCGCACGAGGACGGCCGCGACTACGTGCCGACCAACCGCTGGATCGTCTTCGGCCACCACTTCGCGGCGATCGCCGGGCCCGGCCCGCTCGTCGGCCCGACGCTCGCCGCGCAGTTCGGGTATCTGCCGGGCGCGATCTGGATCCTGATCGGCTGTGTGCTGGGCGGCGCCGTGCAGGACTTCGTGATCCTCTGCGCCTCACTGCGTCGCGACGGCCGCTCGCTCGGCGCGATGGCCGCCGACGAGATCGGCCCGGTCGCGGGGACGACCGCGCTGGTCGCCGTGCTCGGCATCATGATCATTCTCGTCGCCGTGCTCGCGCTGGTCGTCGTCAACGCGCTCAAGGCGAGTCCGTGGGGCACGGTGACGCTCGCCCTCACGGTCCCGATCGCCCTCCTCCTCGGCGTCTACCTCCGATTCCTCAGGCCCGACCGGGTGCTCGAGGCGACCGCGATCGGGCTCGTGCTGCTCGCGGGCGCGCTGTTTGCCGGGCGATGGGTCGCCGAGCAGCCGGCGCTGGCGTCGCACTTCACCCTGGGCCCGCTCGCCCTCTCGGCGTGGATCATCGCCTACGCGTTTGCGGCGAGCGTCCTGCCCGTCTGGCTGCTGCTCGCGCCCCGCGACTATCTGTCGGCGTTCGTGAAGATCGGCGTCGTGCTCGCCCTCGCCATCGGCATCGTGATCCTGCTGCCGCCGCTCCGCATGCCGGCGATCACGCCGTTCGTCAACGGCACGGGACCGGTGATCGCCGGGAAGGTCTTCCCGTTTGTCTGCATCACGATCGCGTGCGGCGCGATCTCGGGCTTCCACGCGCTGATCGCGTCCGGGACGACGCCCAAGATGCTCGCGCACGAGCCGGACGCGCGCCCGATCGGCTACGGCGCGATGTGTCTCGAGTCGCTCGTCGCGATCCTCGCGCTGATCGCCGCCTGCTCGCTGACCCCGGGCGTCTACTTCGCGATCAACGCGCCGGCCGGGCTGCTCGGCACGACAGCCGAGAGTGCGGCGCACGCGGTCGCCGGCTGGGGCTTCCAGGTCTCCCCCTCGGACCTGACGACGCTCGCGCACCAGGTCGGCGAGACGTCGCTCCTCTCGCGCACCGGTGGCGCGCCGAGTCTGGCGGTCGGCATGGCGCAGGTCTTCGCCGGCGTGCTGGGTCGGCCCGCCGACCACGCCGCGGCTGGCGGCGGGCTCGCGCTCTGGTACCACTTCGCGATCATGTTCGAGGCGCTTTTTCTCCTGACGACACTCGACGCCGGGACCCGGGTCGGGCGCTTCATGCTGCAGGATCTGGCCGGGCGCGTCTGGGCGCCGCTCGGCCGCGTCGGCTGGTATCCGGCCGTGATCCTCTGCAGCGCCCTCTTCGTCGGGACGTGGGGGCTCTTCCTCTATCAGGGTGTGACCGATCCGCTGGGTGGCGTCAACTCGCTCTGGCCGCTCTTCGGCATCGCCAACCAGCTGCTCGCGGCGATCGCGCTCGCGGTCGGCACGACGGTGATCATGCGCATGGGCAAGGCGCGATACGCCGCCGTGACGCTCGTGCCGCTCGCGTGGCTCGTCGTCGTCGCCGGCTCGGCGGGCTGCCTCAAGATCTTCTCGTCGGATCCGCGGCTCGGGTTTCTGGCGCACGCGCGGCAGCAGCTCGCGGCCCACGTCGCCCACGCCGGAGAGATCGCGTTCAACGACCGGCTGGACGCCACCGTGGCCGCCGCCGCGCTCGTGGCCGTCCTCGTGATCCTCGTCGAGTCGGCGCGGGTCTGGATCCGCCTCTGGCGAGCGCCGTATTCGGGGGACCGTCTCCTCGCGGTCGCGGCGGACTGAGGATGCGACGCCTCCTCGCCTCCGTCCGCGGCGCGCTTCGCGCGATCGTCGGGGCGCCGGACTACCGGCGGTATCTGGCGCACATGGCGCGCGCCCATCCGGGGATCGCGCCGCTCTCACGCGCGGCATACGTGCGCGAGCGCGAGGCCGCGCGCTACGATCGCCCGGGGACGCGCTGCTGTTAGCCGCGCCGGTCAGTGACCGTAGCCGCCGCCGTCAGCGGAGACCTTGCCGCGCATGATCCGGTAGTTCGTCACGACGTAGCCCAGGGCGAGCGTCATCCCGATCGACCACCAGACGAGGCCGACGCGCAGGGACTCGGGGCCGGAGATCGAGTTGGCGATCGTCAGATCGCGCGTGCCGTCGGTCGATGACGGGAGGAGGCTGGGGTAGAGACCGGCAGCCGCGCCGACGAGCATCACGACGAGGAAGAGCGATGACGCGCCGAAGGCCGCGAGCGCCCGCCCGCGGCGCGTGCACCACTGGATGGCGACGAGCGACGCGATGACGAGCGCGGGGATGACGAAGAGCGCCGGCACCGTCTGATAGCGCGCGAGGGTCGCCGGGCGCACGATGATCGTGGCGACGAGGCTGACGATCGTGAGCGCGGTGAGCGCGAGCGAGAGCGGGGCGACGACGACGCGGGCGCGCTGCTCGAGCGCCGCCGGCGCCTTGAGCACGGTGTAGAGGGCCCCGTGGACAGCGAGGGCGATCAGTGCCACGAGGCCGCCGATCACCGTATACCAGTCGAGGATCCCGGGGGCGGGGCCCGCGCGCCAGTTTGTCCAGAGCGGGAGGAAGAAGTAGTTGTCGGGGCCGAGCGGGACGCCGCGAATGACGTTGGCGAGCGCGGCGCCGAGGAAGATCGCGAGGAGCGCGCTGGAGACGAAGAAGAGGCCGTCGAAGAACGTGCGCCAGACGGGGCTTTCGATCCGCATGCGG
>Ga0209611_10012241_pt1 | contig 12105 bp, 8 predicted proteins | sample S1TSphgellanicum_3_FD_187693 | JGI IMG/M metagenome (GOLD analysis project Ga0209611, IMG submission 187693) | Host-associated microbial communities from peat moss isolated from Minnesota, USA - S1T2_Fc - Sphagnum magellanicum MG (SPAdes) (version 2) | ecosystem: Host-associated > Plants > Peat...
CCGTGCGCATATAGACCCTAAGTCCGCGATAGCCCTCCGCGGCCGCGTCCAGCGGGTCGAGTTCGATGGATTCTATGGCGAGTGACCGCGCCGAGTTCCAATCGCCGCGCGCAGCCGCCAGGGAGGCGGCGGTCGCGACGCCGTAGCTTTCGCGCGGCCCGAGCGCGAAGCCTTGCTGCAATTCACGCTCCGCCGCCGACCAGTCCCAGTCGAAGTGGATGTTTACTTCGGCCAGCGTGAAGTGCGGCGACGGGCTCTGCGGGTCCAGCCGCTCAGCCAGCAGCGCGGTCTCGCGCGCGTGCTCGAAAGCCACTTTGGGCGGTGACCAGCCTTCTTCGCCGACAAAAGCGTAGGTGCGCGCGAGCGCAATGGCCGCCGGCGCGAAGCTCGGGTCCAAGCTCAATGCCTGCTGAAAATCCACCACGGCCGTTTCAGAGCCATCTTGATTCAGCCGGTCGCGAGCGTGCAGGCCGCGCAGATATGCATCGAGAGCCTGAGGCGACTTGACCGCCGAGCGAGCGCCGGTTTCAACTTCGACCGCGATCTGCAGCGCGCGCGCGATCGACGTGGCGATGGTGTCTTGCACGTGCAGGACATCGGCCTCAACCGAGTCGAGGCTGTCCGACCAACGCTGCGCACCGCTGCCCGCTTCCAGCAATTGCGCGGTGACGCGAACGCGCGCGGCCTCGCGCTGGACGCTGCCTTTGAGCAGATAGGAAACACCGAGTGAGGCGCCGATTTTCGAAAGCTCCATATCGGCGACCTTGAACTGGAAGGACGAGTTATGGCCCACCACGCGCAGCCCCGGTACCTTCGCGAGACGATCGAGTACCTCTTCGGCGATGCCTTCGGCGAAGTATTGCTGATCATGTTTCGCGCTGAGATCGGCAAACGGCAAGACGGCGATCGACTTGTTGGGCGCAACGACCTCGCCGGTGGGCCGCCATTTGATGGCCACCGCGCCGGCGACCGCCAGCGCGGCGGCGGATGCGATGAGCCACGCGCGGCGCCGCCGAGCTGACATTGCGGGAGCGACCGGTACGGTGCCGCGCGCCGGGGTCGACGCCGTGGCGGCTCGGTGGGTAGCCGCCTCGGTGGGCGGCGATAAGTGGCGTTGTACGGCATCGGCGAGCTGCGCAATGGCGGTTTCCAATCCCTGTGTGAGCTCAATCCACTGCGATTCGCTCAAGAAATATTCAAAAGCGGGGGTGAGCGGAGTCGCGTCGAGCTTAAGGGCAATGATGCGGCGGCCCTTGGAGACGGCCCGCTCGAGTTCCTTGCCCACATGCACGGAAGCGACCGACGCGGCCGAGAGCACGAGTACCAGCAGTTCCGACTCATTGATGGCGCGAATGATGGCGTCCGCGTAAAGGCCGCCGGGAACCACGTTGCGAGGCGCGATCCAACAGCGTAGACCGCGGCTTTCGAGCACGGCGCACACTTGTTGCGCCACCGGCGCGTCACGCGACGCATAGCTGATGAAAGCGTCAAGCGCGGGGCCGGGAGTGCCGGCCGCCTGGGGTTCGACGCCTTCAGTCAATTCGCCTCCGCATTGTTGATTGACCGTTTATAGTGGCAGATGCGGCGCAATTTGCGAAAGCAATTGTCGGGCCGGCGGCCGACGAAGGAGGTGGATCCTCCGGTCGAATTTGCACAGCGGCGCATGTTTGCACAGCGGCGCATGTCGCCACGATAATTGCGCGATGCGGCCTGTCGTTTACGATCATGCACAAATTACCGATTGGCTCGGTGCCCATACGGTCGCCAAGGCGCGGTCGTACTCCCGTTCGGTGTCGCACGTGTCGTGGACCGACAACGTGCTCGACGGCAGGGTGCAAGGCACGGACCGTCAGCCCTATCGGGTACACATAGAATTTGAGCAGGACGAGGACGAATTATTCGTCGACGGCGAATGCTCCTGTCCGGTGGGATACGACTGCAAGCACGTGGCGGCGCTCTTGATCGCGGGCTTGGAACTCTTGCCGAAGGCGGCGCCGACGGGCGTACGTCCCGAGCTCGTTCAGTGGCTCGAGGCCTTTCGGGTGCGGCACAGCACCTCGCCCCCGGGGAAGTCCTCGACGCCCAAGGCAACCGTTGCGCTCGCTTATGTCATCTGTCCTTCATACCGTGGTCACGAAGTCACGCTGTACAAGGCGCGCGTCAAGCCGGATGGCACGATTCGGACGCTCGATGAGCCTTGGAACAATGTTGAAGCCGCGCTCGTCAAGCCGATGAAGTTCCTAAGCGAGGAGGATTTGACGCTGCTGCGACGCTTGTGGTTCGGCCGCGACCGCCACGACTATGGGGGCTTGGTGTTGCGCGGCTCTTCGGGCGGCGATTTATTGCAGCAAGTGATCGCGACCGGCCGCGCTTACGCCAAAGCGGGGAGCGGCGCCTCGAGTACCCCGCGTGAACTGCGCGCGGGTGCTCCGCGGCCTGGGTCACTCGAGTGGCAACCGCAGGCATCGCGGCGCCTGCGCCCTGTGCTCATCACCGATCCGCCTGCGACGATGCTCATTGCCACGGATCCTTTCTGGTACGTCGATGTCCGCACCGGAGAGGCCGGGGTGGTCGAGTGTCCGTGCTCGACGTCGCGCATGGCGGATTTGCTCTCGATGCCGGCCATCTCGCTCGAGGAGGCACCTTTGGTCGGTGCGGTGCTGCGCGACATGGCGCCCGATCTGCCGCTGCCGCCGGCGCATGACACCTCGGCGCTGCGCGTCATCGACACCGAGCCGGTACCGGTCTTGAAGCTCGATTCGGTGTGGACTTACGGATCGGATTGGGGCCCGACGTCGCAGCGAATGCTGGATTTCGCGACGCTGAGCTTCGACTACGGAAACGTGACCGTCGAGGCGCAGGGCGATGTGACCCTGCGGCGGACCGCCGAAGGTGAAGTCGTGCAAGTGAAGCGCCGCCGCGAGTCCGAACACCGGCGCCAGCTCGAATTGCGCCGCTCTGGGCTCGAGAAGATTCCCACGCGGCGGACCTATGGCGACCGAGCGCTGCCTGACGGAGTGTTGGGCCTGAAAGATCCCGAGGCGTGGCCGGCGTTCATGGCCGAAGGCCTGCCGGCGCTGCGCGCCGCAGGTTGGCGGTGCGCGATGACTGCGGAGTTTCGTCACAATGTGATTTCGATCGATGCAATCGAGGGTTCGGTACGCGAGGGCGGCGACGGCTGGTTTGACCTCGACTTGGGGATCACCGTGGGGGATCGCGCGGTGCGGCTGGAGCCGTTGCTCGCTGAGCTGTTCAGGCGCGATGTGCGCTGGCTCTCAGGCGGGCTCGAGCAGATCGCTGATGCCGAAACCTTTGACCTGAAGACTGACCGCGGCGAACGACTGCGCTTGACCGCCCGACGTCTGAAACCCGTGGTGCGGGTGCTGATCGATCTGTTCGACGGCGACATCCCGGGGATGAGTCCGCTGCGGATCAGTCGATGGGATGCCGGCAGGCTCGATGCCCTGGAAGAGACGGGTCGCTGGCAGTTCCACGGCGATGCCTCGATTCGCGAGCTTGCGCAGCGGCTGCGATCGGAGTGCGGCGTGCGCGAGGTGCCCGTGCCGCGCGGGCTGAAAGCGGAGCTGCGCGAGTATCAGCGACAGGGATTGAGTTGGCTGCAATACTTGCGTGAGCACGCGCTCGGCGGAGTGCTGGCGGACGACATGGGACTCGGCAAGACAGTGCAGGCCCTCGCGCACCTTGTGACCGAACAGGAGGCGGGGCGCCTCGACCGGCCGGCGCTCATCGTCATGCCGACCACGCTCATCCCGAACTGGCGCGAGGAGGCCGAACGCTTCGCACCGTCATTGAAGGTGCTCGATCTGCACGGCGCCGCGCGCAAGGATCGCTTCGAGCGGATCCCTGAGGCGCACGTGGTGCTCACTACGTATGCGCTGCTGTGGCGCGATCACGCCGCATTGGCCGAACACGAGTATCACCTGTTGCTGCTCGACGAATCGCAGTACGTCAAGAACGCCGCGAGCAAGGCGGCCACCGCCATCCGCTCGATCAAGGCGCGGCATCGGCTGTGCATGACCGGGACGCCGCTCGAGAACCACTTGGGGGAATTGTGGGCGCAGTTCGATTTCCTGCTGCCGGGATTTCTGGGGACCCATAAGGATTTCACCCGCCGCTGGCGCACGCCGATCGAGAAGCAGTCCGATGCCGTGCGGCGCGATCTGCTCGCCCGACGCGTTCGGCCCTTCATGCTGCGCCGGCGCAAAGATGAGGTCGCGACGGAATTGCCCGCAAAAACCACCATCGTGCGCACGGTGGAACTCGACGGCGCGCAGCGCGACTTGTATGAAACAGTGCGCACCGCCATGCAGGAGCGGGTGCGTGCCGCCATCGATGCCCAGGGACTCGCACGCAGTCACATCATCGTGCTCGATGCGTTGCTGAAGCTGCGACAGGTGTGCTGTGATCCGCGGCTCTTGAAGCTGAAGGAAGCGCACAAGACCGCCGAGTCGAGCAAGCTCGAGTTGCTCATGGAGATGCTGCCGGAACTCATCGCCGAAGGTCGCCGCATCCTGCTCTTCTCGCAGTTCACGAGCATGCTGGAGCTGATCGGCGCCGCGTTGGACGGCGCGAACATCGGCTACGTGACGCTCACCGGCGAGACGACCGATCGCGCCGCCCCGGTCAAGCGTTTCGCGCGCGGCGAGGCGCCGGTTTTCTTGATCAGCCTCAAAGCCGGCGGCGTGGGGCTCAATCTCACGGCGGCCGACACCGTCATTCACTATGATCCGTGGTGGAATCCGGCCGCCGAGAATCAGGCGACCGACCGGGCGCATCGCTTAGGGCAGGATAAACCCGTGTTCGTCTACAAGCTGGTGGCCGCCGGCAGCATCGAGGAGAAGATCCTCGCGCTGCAAGAGAAAAAGGCCGCGCTCGCGGAGGCGATCTTGAGCGACGATCCGGCGCGCGCGGACAAGTTCGGTGCACAGGAGCTCGAGGCTTTGTTTGCGCCGCTGCCGAGCCTCTCCGCGTCGAGTTGAAGGAGTAGGTGATGCAACGCGCGCGTGGCGACGACATGGTCGGCGTATGAGCGGAGCCATAACTTGGAGCATGGCCTACGCCGTAGGCATCGCCGTTGCGGGAGTTTTCGCTGCATTGTCCGCACTGCATGTGTATTGGGCGCTCGGAGGGACTTTCGGCTTGGCGGCCGCTGTGCCCGAGGTGCCATCGACTCGTGGGAAACATGCGGGCGACGGAACGCTCATAAAGGCCTTCCAGCCTTCGGCCGCCATGACACTCTTGGTGGCGGTTGCCTTGGGCGGGGTAGGCACCCTCGTCTGTTTGCGCGCGGGTGTGTTCGCGCCCGCGAGTAGCCATTGGTCGCTCCGATGGGCATTGGGCGCCGTCGCGTTGATTTTGTCGGCACGCGCTGTCGGCGATCTGCGCCTCGTCGGATTCTTCAAGAAAATTCGGGGAACCCGTTTCGCCGTGTTGGACACCTGGTTGTATTCACCGCTGTGCTTGCTCCTCGCGATTGGGCTTGCGTGGCTATCCATCCCGTGACAAGGCGTGACATGGCGCTAACCATCTTGCTTGAAGGATCCGCTCTGTTGTTATTCGGGGTGGGAATAGTTCATTCGGTGTTCGGTGAGCGTTATATCCTCGTCCGGCTCTTCAGGAGAACGGATCTGCCGAAGCTCTTCGGGGACACCAGGTTCACCGCTCGCACCTTGCGATTCGCGTGGCATATCACGACCGTTGCATGGTGGGGTTTCGCGGCAATTCTTTTGCTGTTAGCTCGGCAGTCTCTGACCTCGCATCAACTGTTGCTCATCGTCGCCTCGACGTTCTTGCTGACTGGCGCCATCACTTTGGTCATCTCCCGCGGAAGGCATTTGGCTTGGGCGGCGTTTTATGCCGCTGCGGTGTGATGTGTCTGGGCCGATGCCGCCGGCCTCGAGGTGTGGCACGACGAGAACCAACGCTGCGTGAATTTCTGGATGAATACGTTTTTTTCATCTGTTGACGGGCAGGGCCGGGAGGCGCCTTATACAAAGCTATTCGGCCACTGTTCCGGCGGGAAATAATTCAAAGCAGATGCCTGCTTCGCCGGGTGCCGTCAATCCGGGGCGATGAGCTTTTTCACGCGGTGTGACATAGCGGTCGCCGAGGAGCGATATCGACGCCCCCGCGCTGGAGCGGTGACCAGGAAGCTTTATACCGGCAGCGCTGTATCGGCGTTAGGATATAAGTTCGAGAGAATCACGCACGAGGGATGAATTCATGAGCAAGGTGTCGACGCAGTGCCGCCTGCAGGCGGGCCACTGGTTATTTGGGGCGGTGGCAGTGATGGCGGCGCGTTTGGTTGCGGCGGACGCCGCGGTAGACGCGGGTGAGGCTGTGCCGGCGCCGCCGCCGACGCCGATCGTGGTGAAGGCGGCGCGGCTGTTCGATTCGGTCTCGGGCAAGCTGGTGGAGCACGGCGTGGTCGTGGTGGCGGGAAATAAGATCCGGTCCGTCGGCAGCGACCTGGCCATCCCGGCGGGTGCCCAAGTGATCGATCTGGGGGATGCCACGTTGTTGCCCGGGTTCATCGACGCGCACGTGCATTTGTCGGAGCAGTCCGGGCTCAATTGGTATCGCGACCGGTTCGAAGGCATCATGCGTTTCCCCGCGGAGCAGGCGCTGTATGGCGCGCACTATGCGAAGGCGACGCTCGAGGCGGGAATCACGACGGTGCGGGACCTGGGCTCGACCGACTATGTGTCGTTGGGGCTGCGCAATGCGATCAATGCGGGTCAGATCCCGGGGCCGCGCATGCTGATTGCCAACTATGCCATTGGATCGACGGGCGGGCATGCGGACCAGGACCCGGTACCGCCGCAGCGAATCGCTGTGGCGACGCCGATCCAAGGTGTGTGCAACGGCGCGGATCAGTGCCGCGAAGCGGTGCGTTATCAGATCAAGTACGGCGCCGATGTCATCAAGTTCATGCCGTCGGGCGGGGTGCTGTCGTTGTCCGACCCGGTGGACAATGTGCAGCTCACCCAGGAAGAAATGAACGCCATCGTGTCGGAAGCGCACGCGTGGAAGCGCAAGGTCGCGGCGCATTGTCATGGTGACCTCGCCGCCAAGATGGCGATCGCCGCCGGCGTCGATTCGATCGAGCACGGCAGTTTCTTGCAGGACGACACGTTGATGGAGATGAAGAAGAAGCATGTTTACTTGGTCGCGACGCTGTTCGCGGGAGATTGGGTGGGCGGGCATGCCGATGTCTTTCCGCCGGCCATCGCGGTCAAGGCTCGCGCCGCTGCGGCGCAAATGCAGCAGATGTTTCAGCACGCAGTCAAAATCGGCGTGCCGATCGCGATGGGCACCGATGCGGCGGTCGAGCCGCATGGATTGAACGCGCACGAGTTCTCGCTGATGACCAAGAATGGCTTGGCGCCGGCCCAGGCGCTGATGGCGGGGACCGCCTATGGCGCCGACCTGCTCGGGATTGCTGATCGGACCGGGACGCTGGCGGCGGGGAAATTCGCGGACATCGTCGCGGTGGCGGGCGATCCGCTCCTGGACATGCACGCCACCGAGCATCCGGTGTTCGTGATGAAGGAAGGCACGATTTACGTCGGCGGCAGCGGCGGTGGCGGCGGCGCTCGCACGGCGCCTTGACTTCGCGGTTCCCTAACATCTTGGCGCGCTAACTTCGCGGCGCCTCGACTTGTAAGTTAACATGCGCGCGTGCGAGCGGCTGTTCGATAGGGCCTGCGAATGCTTTCAGAGGACAAGATCGCCTTCTTCAGGGAACATGGTTACGTCCTCGTCGAGCGGGCGGTAAGCCCCGAGTTGCTGGGTCGGCTGCGCACCGATTTCAATGCTTGGGTGGACGAGAGCCGCAGCCAAACGGCGGCCTACGGGGAAACGCTCGACGGGCGACCGCGCTTCGATCTCGAAACGGACCACACCGCAGAGCGACCCGCACTTCGCCGCGTCGCCTCTCCGATTGAGGTTTCCGACGCCTATCTCGAAGCCGTGCGTGCCCCCGATTTGGTGGAGGCCGTTGCCGCCGTGATCGGACCCAATGTCAAACTGCATCATTGCAAGATCAATTCGAAGCTGCCGGGGACGGCGACCGCGGTGAAATGGCATCAGGACTTTCCATTCACGCCGCACAGCAATGATGACCTCGTCACGGCGCTGCTCATGATTGATGAGGTGACGGAGGAGAACGGGCCGCTCGAAGTGTGGCCGGGGACACATCGAGGGGCTCTCCATGATCTCTGGCGAGGTGATCGCTTCACCGGTGCGGTGGACGAGGTCTTTGCACGCACCTGTCAGGAGAATGCCGTTCGGTGCATCGGACCCGCCGGTTCCGCCTGTTTGATGCACACGCGCTTGCTGCATGGTTCGGCGCCCAACTTGAGCGCGGCCCCGAGAACCCTTTTTATCGCCGTGTATTCTGCCGACGATGCCCGGCCGCTGGGTGACAATCCGCTGCCGAGCCGCTATGAGGGCATGGTCGTGCATGGAAAGGCAACAGGCCGCGTCCGCTCGACGCCATTCGACATTCGGCTGCCGCAGAAGCCGAAGGGTGCATCCTTTTTTACGCAACAAGCGGTGACCAACGAACTCGAGAAATGAAGACCGTCATCTCGAGATAAGGTTAGGTTCGTCGATTGCCGTTACGAGAATCTCTCCCAGGCTGCCTGGCGCGACATCCCCAAGACGCCGCCGATGGCGTTCCAGCTGATACCGCGTTTCCGCAACGCATCGACTTGCGTCTGCAGCACTGTTCGGGTCGCCTCAACCGTCGCCACGGGCCCGAGCGCTCACTTGTCGAACAGGGCTGTATAGCGCCGCTGCATTTCTTCCGGTGTCACGGTCTCGATGTGCCCGCCGAGCAGCCACTCGTGACCGAAAGGATCGCGCACGGTGCCGGAGCGCTCGCCATAGAATTGATTCTGCAGCGGCCTCACAACCGTGGCGCCTGCGCTCAAGGCCTGGGCGTAAGCCTGGTCCACATCGCCGACGTGCAGATGAATTGAGAACGTCGTGCCACCGAGAGAGCGCGGCCCACTGATCCCAGCTTTGGGATTCTCGTCGGCCAACATGACGGTCGCCGATCCAATCTTGATTTCGGCGTGACCGATACGTCCATTGGGCTCGGTCAGGCGGAACTGTTCCTTGGCGTCGAAGGCTCGAGAATAAAAGTCGATGGCCTCGGCGGCGCTGTGGACCCGCAAGTAGGGATAGACCTCGTGAATTTCCATCAGCTTTGAGCCTCCTCTATTGAACATCGGCCGACAAACGCGGGGCGCCACACAATTCTGCCGCCCATCGTGCGCATCGGTGTCGCGCCGGTCTTGAATATTTCTTACCTCAACGCAGGTCCTTGGAGAACGAGTCGTGAGCCCGATGATGCAGAATGCTGCTTGAATCCCGAGGTCGATAGCGGGTAGGGGTGACGCCCGCGAATTCGCGAAATTCGCGGGTCAGATGGGCTTGGTCCGAGTAACCGACCGAGGCGGCGAGATCAGCGAGACCTCGGATGTTGCTGGAGGCGAGAGCGCGCAATACGGCGGTGAATCGCTGGACGCGATAGTAGTGTTTCGGGGTCAAGCCGACCGCGGCGCGAAATAGTGCAATGAAGTGCTTCGGGCTGTATCCGGTGCGGCGCTGAACCTCGGCGACGCGGGATGACTCCCAATCGCCCGAACGGCACGCGAGCGCCTGAGCGACGGCGGGATGGAGCAGAAGGGGCCGATGGAGCAGAAGGGGGCGATGGAGCCTGGAGCAGAGCTCGGCTTCCAGCACGCGGAAGGCGGCGGAGGGAGCTTTCGCCTCCAGCAACTGTTCGCGTAACTCGCGACCTCGGGTACCCCACAGCGCGTCGATGGACACGTGGCGGTCCGTGAGTTCGGTCACGGGATGACCCAGGATGGCGCCGGCCGCGCCCGGGCGAAACGCGACACCCACCGTGATGCCCGCCGGCTTGGGTCCGGACTGGTAATAGGTCCACTGGGGTCCATGCACGATGCCGGCCGACCAGACCAGCGCATTCCTTGACGAGGAGCTGGGCGCGCAAAGGATCGGCGCATCGTGCAGTGGGTAAATCATCTGAACGCTGCCGGACGGCAGCATGTGCTCGCCGAACACCTCAGCCCGGTCACGCCGCGACCACCAGAAGCAATCGACGTAGTGATCGAGCGGAGCGTTTGGATGGTAGCGGATGAGCTCCATGGTCGAAGACTACCGTGCTTCGGACACCGATGCCACGAGCGTCAGGTCGAGCGCCTACGCGAGCGCTTGGGCTTCCGTGCGGGCGGGCGCGGCGAAGCAACCGAGTCCGGTCAAAGTGGCTTCGACCGCGTCATCGAGGTTCGTGTGGGGCTCGTGCCCGAGAGTGGCTATCAATCGAGAATTGTCCAAGCGCACCGGCTCACGCCACAGGTAGCGCATCTCGCGCATCTCGCGAAACGTTGCGACAAAGGGCGATGCCAGTGTCACCAGCCACCAGGGGAAGGCGCTGACCCGTGGGCTCTTGCCGGTCCGGCGCACAACCACGCGCTGGACCGCGGCGGCGATCTGCGAGCCATCCTCATCCCAGTGGCCGGCCATGTGGAAGGTGGCGAAGGGTTCGAGCGATTCGCGACGCGCAAGCAATTCGACCATCGCGCGCGCGACGTCCGGGAGGTAGGACCAGTGATGCCCCACACCGCGGCGGCCAGGAACGCTCACCGACCGGACGGGCTTACCCGGTTTGACCATTCCTTGCGAGAACCAGCTGTTCCCGGCCGCGGGCCCAAAAAAGTCGCCGGATCGCACGATGAGCACACGAGCGCCATTCTGGCTGGCCACCGACAAGCGTCGTTCCATTTCGACGCGAATGGCTCCCTTGCGAGTCACGGGATGCTGAGGAGATTCCTCGGTGAGCGTCGGAAAGGCGTCGGGGCCGAAGTTGTAAACCGTACCGGGCAGAACGATCGTGGCGCCGACCGCGCGCGCAGCCGCGATCGTGTTGTCGAGCATGGGTAATACGAGCTCCGCCCAGCGACGGTAGCCCGGCGGGTTGACCGCATGCACGATGATCGAACAACCTTGCGCCGCCGTTCTGACATCATCGGCGTTCATGGCGTCGCCGCGAATCCAAGTCATCTCGTCGCGCTGTTCGGTGCTGTGCGCTGCACCGCGGCGCAGCGCGCGGACGGTCCAGCCGCTGTCCCGCAGTTGACGCGCCACTTCGCCACCGATGCCGCCGGTGGCCCCCAAGACCAAAGCCGTGTTGCTGTTGTCCATCGCTGTTCTCCGCCAGGTTGCCGATGGGGGAACTCTGGACCCGGTGGAGCTAGAATGGAATTGCTTAAGTCCTACCATCGGCTATACATTTATGTATGGCATCGAACATTGGTTGGGAGCTCTATCGGTCGTTCCTGTCAGTCCTCGATGAGGGATCACTGTCGGGCGCGGCGCGCGCCCTCGGCATTGCGCAGCCGACCGTGGGGCGTCATGTCGCAGCGCTCGAGAAGTCGTTGGGCTTGGGACTGTTCACCCGCTCGCAAATCGGTCTGATGCCGACCGAGGCCGCGCTCAGCTTGCGCAACTATGCCGAATCCATGCAGAGCACGGCGGCGGCGCTGGAACGTGCCGCCGCGAGTCAGGGCGCTGGTGTGCGCGGAACGGTGCGGCTCACGGCCAGCGACGTGATCGGCGTCGAGGTGCTGCCGCCCATCCTCGCCGGCCTGCGTGATGAGCATCCTGATCTCGTGCTGGAAGTCGTGCTCACGGATCGTATGCAGGATCTGCTCCGCCGCGAGTCCGACATCGCGGTGCGCATGGCGCGCCCGCGCCAGGAGCTGCTGGTGGCGCGCCGCGTCGGCCAGATCGAGCTGGGATTGCATGCGCATCGGCGCTATTTGTCGCGCCATGGCACACCGGGCAGCCTGGCGGAGCTGGCCGATCATGCGCTGATCGGCTTTGATCAAACGACCGCATTCGTGCGCAGCGCCGGCAAGGCACTCGGCGGCTGGCGTCGCGAAGCGTTCGCCCTGCGCACGGACAACAACCTCGCGCAGCTTGCCCTCATTCGCTCCGGGGCCGGAATCGGCGTCTGCCAGGCGGCAATCGCCCGCCGCGCTGACTCGATCG
>Ga0209611_10012242_pt1 | contig 12104 bp, 9 predicted proteins | sample S1TSphgellanicum_3_FD_187693 | JGI IMG/M metagenome (GOLD analysis project Ga0209611, IMG submission 187693) | Host-associated microbial communities from peat moss isolated from Minnesota, USA - S1T2_Fc - Sphagnum magellanicum MG (SPAdes) (version 2) | ecosystem: Host-associated > Plants > Peat...
TCATTTGAATCTTGTGGTCCTTTTGCTTAGAGAGACTCAAGACGTTGTTTGAAAGGACTTGATTGTTGATCTTTTTGTCCACCAACTTTCGTAGGTCCACTTAAGGGACCCCCTTGACCACTTTCAACACCTTCTATACGTTCATCTGAGTTACCTCCTTGTGAGCTTTCTCCAACATCCATAGGATCCATAGGTTGACTTGATGTACCTCCTTGGTTAGTCTCTCCTCCACCTTCCATGGTTTCGAGTAAAGGACCCCCATGATCATTTTTTTCACCTTCCACAGCTTCACTTGAAATACTTGATGGTTGTTCAAAATTTGAATCATTTGCATTTTCGCTAAACCCCATCTTTTTAGCAAGCTCAAATATAAATGGAAACATTTCACCAATTTGGTTTTGGTTATCCTTCACATACACGCGATTGTTTTCAAGTCTCGATCCCACCAAACCAACCCCCAAAAATTTGGATGATTGTTCTAGTGTCAAATTGCACGTTGAAAGTTCAGATGGGGGCTTTCGACTGCAAATGCTCATTGGTGAAAAACTTATTTCCTTCCACAAGTCAAACCACGAGTGCTCACCAATGTGCTTGACCACTACCCCAAATTACTTTGTCATCACAAGCTTGGACCACGACAGGCCCACCCCTACAACTTTTGACATGTCTTCAGCCTGTTTGAAAAGGAATTCTATTGAATCAACCCCTTCAAATTTTCCCTTTCTTCCCTTAGTAAGAATTTCTTGAAGCCCAAGTTGGAAGCCACTTTGTGTTGTGTCACTTATTTCGATCGTTGAAAATTGATTTTCTTGTTTGGAATCACCATCAGCTGTGCATGGAAAATTTGGGAAGAACCCAATTCTGCACCACCAACACAAGATAAATACTATTTTAAAATATGTATTTTCACAATTGCACACACTCTTAAAAATTGCCATGTGCATAGTAAATTATTGTTGCATCTTATTTGTAATTACATGAAGATTGGAATTTGGCGTACTGTCATGATAATATCAGAGTTTCTCTAACTTGTGGGGTTCGTCAAGTTGTTCGACTATCACATGGAATTGTGGATGCGATGAATGTTATGAAAAGAACAATGACAGATACATCCACAGGTTCAAGATCTCGTGCAAATCAACTATCAAGTCAAATTGGTGCGCAAGCCCAAATTCCAGTGGTGCACATCGGAATTCAAGCTCAAGGGACTTCAGGGGTGACAAACACAGTTGGACATAGTTGTGCCCTTGCGATGACTACTGACAGTTCATATACTGAGTTTGCTGGTTTTGGTGTAATTGACCGTGCACGTGCACGTTCTCTAGCTTTTACTTTTCTCTACCCTGAAAATATTGTTGATGTAAAAGCTAGAGGGGAGCGAAAAGAGTTTAGGCTTGTTGGCATAAGCAAAACTCTTCAGCCGGTTATTATTGGCACATGGGAACCATTGGATACAGAGGAGGCTTGTCCTTACTCATTTCAAACTGATCGAACTATCTATTCCATTGGAAGTTTGAGCACGGAAAGTGAAAAGCCTAAGTACGTTCAAAGCTATGTAGTGCAATTTCTCATCAGCCATGCCCTAAACCACATACATTCCAAGGTAGACACAGAACTCCGAGGATATGGTAAGAAATCAGTAGACAGAGTGTTGACAAAATTTCCAGAACTTAACTAGAATTCCAGAACTTCAACATTTTGAGTCGTCTCTTTGTGTGAAGCTTTCATCAAAATTGTGACTATGCTCTGATTCAATGTTGATGCAGCTCCTCATGAATGCAAGTGTTGGTTAGTTGTAGGCTGAGGAATGTTTGAAAAGGGAGAAGGAGAGGGTTGGCCATTATCTGTATGCAAGTAGTGAACAGAATCTGTTGGAGGTAAAGAATTTCATACTTCTTTAATGGAAGTCAGGCAAGCCTTTGCAATCCTGCAGGCATTCAACATGGGTTTTTTATGCATGAGTAGGGGTTTGAAACTTTTGAGGCAATCCATTAAGTCAAATCTTTGCAACTCCAGCCTCTATTGACCCCCAACCTGATTTCAGTGGTTGTCCACAAGTGAGTTCTCATGAAATAGAACCCCTGTACCTGTGAGGTCAGGACTGCAGGAAAGTCTTAGCTCCTTTGGGGAGAACAAGCTCCTTAGTCAGAAGATTCAGCTGATATCATGCATGTATCATTGAAGGCTGCATCTCATGATCAATCATGGCAGTATTGTAGTGTTCCCAGCAACTGCTATGTTTCCATTTGGTAATGACTTGACTATCTTGCTGAAATCATTTTTGCAATCAGTTTTAGTAGTGCTACTAAGGGGTTCCTGGCTGTGGTTTGAGGAACAGGTGTAGTACTATCATCTAGCATTACGACTGCCAGGTCAATCTGGGATGTTGAAATGAGGAACATTAGCACCACAAAAGAATGGAATGCCAGGAAATAGCTTTGCAAATTTTCTGAACATCTTCATGACTGATATGATGTGCTGTTATTCCACTTCGCTCTGTGTGCAGAAAGTCCAGCACAAGTTGCTTACACAATATGAGAACCAACATCTTTAAAAGTGGCATCGAGGCTGCCATGCTCTGTTGAGAGATGACAAGGTGAATAAGTGGATTTTCGTCCTGTGGGACAGGGAGGAGAACATGATGTGCTTCTCAACTGGAGAACGTCCTATTGCTATTATAATCAAACTTGATGTGGAGTCAGTTGGGCTGCATCCAGAAGAACTGATGTGGACCTAAGTACTATTGAATGTCCACAGCAAGCAATGTGATTTCATATGCATAAGGTTGTCACAATTGCAGTACTTCCATAGTACACATTTGTAGACTGATAGGGTTGCTCCTTTACAGGTGGAGGACCTTTCCCGGATGTACCGTTTGTTCTGCAGGATTTCAAACGGCTTGGAACCTGTAGCTACCATTTTTCGTCAGGTAGCTAGCAATCCAGATCCTTGAGGATGATGCCAATTGAGGTTTTGCTGTTTGGGAAACCAGGAACTCACTAGTAATCATGAAGGAATTTCAATAAAAGACATATGTGCTCCTTCAGTACGAACTCCTGAGGGATTTTTGGTGACATGTTCTGCAGCATGTCACTGATGAGGGGACAACGTTAGTCAAGCAAGCAGAGGATGCTGCCAGCAGCAAAAAGGTAGCCATGTCAAACTTTGTGCAATCATAGTTTGAACAAACTATGGAAGTGATTGATTTGCTTTCAACAAACATCTGGTGGAATGAGAAGACATGTCCAATGCTAGTCTATCTTAGGTTGTATTGGGTCTGTGCATGTATTCATAAAGTGCATGACTGTTGTTGTGGACTTTTCTCTGCTGTTTTATAGGTCTTGTGTTCCAGTGGCTTTAGCAGATATTCTGAATCAAAGTAGTCACCAGTGGTTCTGATCTTTTGCATCTGTTGTACAGGCTGAGAAGAAAGGTGGTGTTGGAGTACAGGAACAGGTATGCTGATGGGAGTCACTCATTTGGGAAGGCAACCGGGGACCGCCACTTGCAGGGTTTTCTGCATTGTGTTTCCAAATTTTTTGCCTTATAGGAGCTGTGTCATGTGGGTGTTTGAAATAGGCTTCCGAATTCCTTGTGTAAACTGGAGGCTAGAGAAATGCCTTATATCTGAGATGGTGATGCCTCAACAGATGTTATGGACCATGTGATATATTGGGGTGTATGTCTATGATGGGCTGACCCACTTTTGTCCTTGCAGGCATTTGTGTGCAATGTGATTGAGCTCCATGACAAGTATCTGCAGTATGTCAGTGAATGCTTCCTGAATCATTCCTTATTTCACAAGGTCAGCTAGGTACCTTCATGCTTATATATTTCAAGGGACTTCAAGCTGTTATGTTGAACTGTTGAAATTTGCTTTATATAGCTCAGAACACTAGATTTAATAATCTCAGGCTCTTTTCTGCTCCTTGTGCAGTGATTGTACTTTGGATAGCATGCACTATAAGCAGCTTGTGGTTTGTTGTCGTTTAGTTTGTCTGGATTTTAATGTTATGCCAATGTGTCTTTAATTCCAGAACTTGGTTTCCTTTCAGCATCCAGTTCAGGAATATGTTGTCCTCTCTGTTGTTAGGCACCCAACAGCAGATACATGGGTATATTGTACAGTTTGTGTTGTGAAACACTTCTGCTCTTGAGTTTTTTGTCGTATTCATGTATCTAGTTTTGCTAACAGAGGTGGAATATCACCAGATTCCACAAGAACTCTGAAGTGAAGCACCTTGGCCTGCAAAAGGTACTGGGATTGGTGGAAAGCTAGCAAGCCCAGTACTTCAGCACTAGGGAGCCCATTTCTGAGAGGATTTGAGGTGTAGGGAAGAGGCTGGTAGTTACAACAGCTTTGGCTATCATGTAAGCTTCTTAGTGGTTAAAATCAAGCCTCCTGTTGTTGACAGATGTTCATGGGGGTTGGACATACAGGCATTAAAGGAATCTTTTGAGGTATTTTGCAACAAGGGTGTTGCAGGGAGCACCAGTGCAGAACTGCTGGCCACATTTGGTGATAATTTGTTGAAGAAGGGGGGTAGTGAAAAATTGAGTGACGAAGCAATTAAAGACACCGTTGAGAAGGTAGGTGATGATTTAAAAGTTTTGAGTCTGAGGGTGAAACATGATGCATTGTTGTGGCTTATGGGCCTTACAAATCTTTTTCTGATTGGTACATGTCTAATCAAAGACTGAGGTTGCAAGGACTGACTAGAGAGGTTTGTTTGCCAAAGAAAGGAAAGGTTTGAACTTCTTCAGAACCTAATCAATTTGTAATTTGCAGGTGGTGAAACTTCTTGCATACATCAGCGACAAAGAGTTATTTGCAGGGTTCTACAGGTATTATGTGTAAATTGCTGCTGTGTGATAGTTGTTGGTGGATGTGTTCATGCTTGCCTTAGTTTGTCTCCCTTGTTTGACCATCTGCTAATGGCACATGATACAGAATTATTGGAATTTGTATTATTTTGGTACTTTAGCAAGTGATGTGCATGTTAAAGCAAACTTTGCAAAAAGATCTTTAAAAGTGGCATCGAGGCTGCCATGCTCTGTTGAGAGATGACAAGGTGAATAAGTGGATTTTCATCCTGTGGGACAGGGAAGAGAACATGATGTGCTTCTCAACTGGAGAATGTCCTATTGCTATTATAATCAAACTTGATGTGGAGTCAGTTGGGCTGCATCTAGTAAAACTGTTGTGAAAAATAAATATTATTGTTAATTTTACTTCTTGTTTTAGCTACTTCTTGTTTTTGTTTTGAAAAAGTAAAATTGTATGTTAGCAACAAATTGTTGACAATAACTATAATATGGTTAGAGGAAGGGAGGAAAAGTAACGATCATCGTCATTGGTACACATCTAGTCATTCATCAATTGTCTAACTTGAAATATTGATATATTTTAATTGGCATTTATTGTCATTAAGCTATCATCAATTATTGTACATACCTGGTGTCTCAGACTTTGGTGAGTGAAAAGCTGATGACAAAACCTTCCGGATGACAAACGAATCAGCTCACCACTCAAGTAGTGTATTCAAAGATCACCTTTTTCTTAACAATGATGTTATATAAATCGTGTGGATTCTCTTTTCTGAGGTTCTTTTGGCCATTCTTCGAAAGAAATTTGAAAACATTCACTAGAAATATAGAAGGTTGCCTCCCTAAAATCTACAATTTGTACAGTTGTCGCCAATTGATGTTAGATTCTTTGGGGATGGTCACCCATGATGCTGCAGCAAGACCGAAAAAATAATGGATTGCACTTTCATCCATCTCTAACTTGAATTGCAAACACATTTTTTTCACCGCAGAGCGGAGCATGCACCCTCTACTTTGCTTTCATGTACCACAAAATGCAAATTTATGAATCTACACAATTGTATCAGCTTCTTCATCCACTTTGCACCTGGAGCTTTCTTAGTAAATTGAAGATGCTTGAGTGACTCCATTCCGAGAGTTTTCTCATATCTTCAATTCTTGCAATCTCCTAGTTTGCTAAACTTCTACTTCACCTCAATTTATTACCGATCAATCCACAGGTTCTATCTGCACTCCAAACTTGACTGTTCAAAAAAGTGAGTTAGTGTTACCAGAATGACTGGCACTGTAGTTTTTACCAGTTATGTTATTCTTAATTTCGGAGAATGTCACGATTGTGTTGTGATCGCAAATGCTCATGCAACTTCAATTTTGACTTGTGATAGGATAGCCTCAAAAAATTCCCCAAGAATTAGTAGACCATACAGCAAAAAGATGCGCTGGCTTCACAACCCGCAACAGTATTGTCTAAGGTGCATTCCTTTCACGAGCCCATTAATTCAAAAAGATTGAAATTGACTTCAACACATCATTTTCTATTGAAATTGGATGTTCGAGGGAGTGACTCACATAAACATTCACATTTTACCGAAGTGGGAAAGAGCCAGCAACAAATCAAAGTTTTCGTTCAAGGTGAGAGCACTACATTGTCAAGTCAAATGGTAGGCAAGGCAATTTCCGAATTGATGCACCAAGAAGATGCAACTTGTGATCTCATTTCTTGTAGCCCCGGTCAACATGACTTACTCCTTTAATGTGTGCGGTCCCCTCAGCTGCTGTACCTGCAAGTTCTGGAGCAACTCCTGCTTTCAAATCTGCAGCCAATACTGGTGCTCCATACAGTGAACTTACACCCAGCGAAATGCAATAAACTCACCGAGTGTCCTTTGGAATTTGTTACATCCTCTTAGGACTTGGTTCGATGCTCACTTTGGCAACATTAACAATATTCTGAAGACAATCAGGACATGTCAGATGGTAACAGGCTGCTACGTCATGAAGAGAATAAATTCAGATCTAATATTAAGTCTTTAGAGCTTCTGATCTTTATTCAAACGTCAATCAGTTGTGGACGTGAATTCCACCCTCCAGAGTTACCCACTGAATACACTTTGATTTCCATTCACTAAGTGGCATTAAGTATGCAAAGAGCCTAATTTGTACAAGACTGAGTTTTGCCGAAGACTTTCCCCCATATCACTGCAATCTAACCACCTTCCCACCTATGAAAATAGCACCAAAGGCTGCGAGACGAAGAAGACGAAGAAGAAGAAGATTTGGCACACATTTTGGAGTAGGAAGATTTGCAATGGCAACGAGGTTCCCTGCTGCCAAATAACATAAGAATTATTTTCTAAGTGCGTTGATGATGAGCGGGCGTTACAAAGTGATGACGTAAAATGCACTCCATTGTGCTCGAAGATGCATCATTTCACTGAGTCTAAAGTCATAGGAGTAATAATTTTGAGTTTGATCTAGTTATGGGTAATAGTCAGGGAAAGGATGGATCAGCGATTTCTTTCAAAATTTTGTGAAATCGCTCGACTTACATGTACACCTTTTGCGTAAAAATGGGTTATGGTATTATAAACAAATTTTTAGAGAGATACGATTAATATGTTTAAGAAATAATTTTTTTAGAGAGATATGATTAATATGATTAAAACAAAAGGGAAAAAAAGAATTCGGGGGGTCCTGGCAACCAATTGTTATGAGTCACAAGATACCTCAGTTTCATACCCAAGCACCCACGGAGGATTAAATCCGGGATAGTAATTATCCACAGAAAAAAGAATTGAATCATTTAAAAAAAGAAGAAGGAACCGTAAGATGGAACGAGGAACAACGTTTTCGAAAGAAAGGACAAGCCAACATAAAAGCATAAAAATGTTTTTGTCCCCCAAAATAGAAGCATACTTTTGTCAGGGTTCCTCGGGGAACCCCTTTCATGAAGCACAAAGAAAAGAATAGGGGATTAAAATGAGGTGCCATTGAGAACATATGGAGAAACACATCAGGAATAAGAAATAACAAACAATCCCCCCCCCCTTCCCTTGCGGGGTGCACACCCAATTTTTTTAATATAAAAATCTCAAAAATAGGCATATGATGAGCCCTGCACCGGGTGGGCACCTCGGGAATAGGGGGCCTCCCATAACATAGAAGTGGAAACAAGGTTCTTTCCCAAAATAAAAACATGTTTTGTGATGTTTCATTTTGACCGTCCCCCGCTTCTCTCCTGCCCCTCCCCCCCTTGTTTCGTACAATTTATATAGATGAAAGTTGAACGAAACAAACAACAAATGGGATAAAAGATGAGGTGTTATCGATAATGCCCTATAGAACACAGGGGAACATAGAGACTCCTGCCCCCCCCTCCACAAAAAAACTATAAAGCACGAAGCCTGGGGAGGGGCCACATAAATAATTTACTTCGAAAATGATTTGTCACGATTCCAGCCTAGAGAGTCCCCTGCATTATAAACAGAAGGTAATTGTGCATCGTCGCAGTAATTAACAAGGGGTGTGGTCATAGTTTAGGGTTTATCCAAAAGGAGGCACATAGATTAGTCAAGGAATATTTGTAGATCCCAAGGCAAAGATCTTGGGTTGAAGGAAGATTCGGGGTTTTTTCAATCCTAAAAGCCTATACATATGATTCCCCCATTACAGTTGTAAGGACAAGGGTTAGAGGGCTGTTTGATTGTCTATACATACGATTTCCCCACTACGATGATAGGGACAAGGGCTGGGGGTTGTTTGACTACCAAAAACCCACCATAGTGGGGGGTTGTTTTAGCGTAGTGGGGGGATGTTTTTGTTGACTTCTTTTCATTTTTTTGTTATTTTTTTACTACTTGTAACTTTTAATAAATTATTTTTTTATTGTTCAAGGTTCATTGTTTGTTACTTTTTTTACTGCTTGTAACTTTCATAAATTACTTTTTACTATTGAAAAAGGCTAGGAGTATGATTTTATTATATTTATTCATTGTTTAGGGGGAACAAGTGCACCTATATATATGATCCGGGCATTACACTCATAAGGTCGTAAGCTGGAGGTTGTTAGACCACAAAAAACCCAATGTAATGCTAGGCTTTTTAAGTGTCATGCCATGCTTCTTCTTTTTTTTTGACTTTTTTTTATTTTTTGTTATTTTTTCTAAGGTTTGTAACTTTTATAAATTACTTTTTACTATTCCAAGGGGCAAGGTTTGTTAGTTTTTTTGTAGGCATTCTAATAGATAGTTCTTCATGTGGACAAAATGGTGGGAACTAATGCAGGGAATAGGGATCCTACCATAGTACCTAATCACTACCATATATGTTACTATTGATGATTAGTGAACATGCAAGAGAGTTCTCTGTCTACTATTGTAAAATGTGGTTTGTTGATATTTGGTCTAAAATTTCTCTAACCTATCGTTAGTTAATGTGACAGCTTTTATTCAAGTTGATTCCAATCGTCAATATGGAGAGTTATGGATATTATGATGATTTTGTTGGGAATGTTTGGCAAGTACATTGACGACGATTTTGAAGTTGTAACCTTCCCTGAGGGATGATTCCATAACATCGCAGAGGCTTGATCCCATAACATGAAAAAGGTAGATGTAAGGGAGTTCATACGGAAAGGAATTTTTTGAAATATTTTGTAAAAAAATATATATTTACAATGAATATAGAAAAAGTGGATAAATGTAACAGAATGATAGAATTAGAATGAAACGGAAAATTACAGAAAAATGGCATTTATAAACATCGGTAAATATGGGAGAAGGAAAGAAGCAGGGGGCATTTAAAGGGTAAGAAGAAAAAGAGAAAAGGTGGGAAGCGTATTAAAATTGTAGAATATGATTTGATGGGAAGAGGAATTTACGGAAGTTAGATTACATGCAAGATAGGAGAAGAGAAGAGGTAGGAAACAAGTTTGGCGACCTAGGAAGTTCTTATACTGAGGAATAAGCAGGAAGGGAAATTGGGCCAATCGAAAAGATGAAGTAAAAGGTCATCTCAAAAGCAACGTCGGGGAGGGTTTAGGGCATAAGAGGAGAGATTGTACGTGGAAGTGAGGTCAGAGGGAAACGAATTTTTAGAACTATTGTTGTTAAAAAAGATTTTACCAAAAGGATAGAAAAAGTGAATAAATTTAAGAAGAGGATTATACAATTAGAAAACAAAGTAATAATTAGAGGAAGAGGAGATTTATAAGCATATACAATTTTTTGGAAAAGAATGAAACATGAAGCATTTATAGGGTAATAAGAAAAACTTTGGAATTTTTGAAGAGAAGAGAAAAAAGAGGGAAAATATATAAGGAAGGAAAGAAAGAAAGAAAGAAGTAATACGGTGCAACCTAACGAAAGAAGCAAGAGGGGTGTTAAATGGGAGGAACTTAAAGGTCGCGATCCACAATAGGCATTGTGGACACACCGGTTGAAGCGACGTTCCCAGAATTCCATGAACATAATTATTTTCCACGGAAGAAGTTGAGTTAGTATGGAATAGTAAGGGGGAAATTGATATATATATATATATATATAACAAGGGGGAAAAAATAAAGAAAGGAATATGGGGAAGAAGGAAAAAAAGAAAAGTAAAAAGAAACAATCGATGAACACACATGAAGGGGAAAAATGGAAAGCACGAGAAGCGATTGCGAAGAGTGTAGAGAAGAAAGAAAGAAAACTAGAAACAAATAGGAGTTGATATTTGAAAAGGATGGAAATGCGGAGAAAGGATATGGGATATAAACCGGAACCTCCAACAGAGGCTAGGTAGGAGGTAGGGGAATATTTTACGGTTATACAAAAAAATGTATCCGACGGCGATGATAACGAGAGAGGAGGAAACATTTCCCAGGGAAAAAATGGAAATCGGTAGATGAAAGTGAGGGGGGAAGCAAAAGGCAAACTGAGGATGAAACAAAAAGGTAAATTAACATAAAAAGGATATTATAAACTAGTGATAAAAGTTAAAGGTAAGCATAGGGGCAACGGTAAAGTGAAACATATGCGTAAAGGAGAAGGGTAAAGCGAGGGTTAAACATCGAAGCGAAAGCGAGAATCTAAACACAAGGTTAAATAAAGAGGGTAAAACAATAGGCAAAGGAAAAGAGAAGTGAGCAGAGTAATATTTTTGGTTGAATATTTAGGGCAAACTTGGGCACAACGGGGTAAAATTGGATAATTTGGGGTAAATTGGGGTACAGTGAGGTAAGGTGGGAATATTTGAGTGGAACCGGGGCGCAATGAACTAAACATGAGTATTCGGGATAAACCGAGATACATGTAGGGGAACTTGAATATTTTGGGTAAACTCGGGTAGAATGGGGTAGGTATTTTGGTTAAATTTGAATATTTGAGGTAAAATTGAGTACACGGGGGGCAAACTTGAACATTTTGGTTAAACTGGGGTAATGCAAGCTATACATATGATCTACGCACTATGTTTGTAGTGCGCAGGGCTGGGGGCCGTTTGACCACCAGAAACAGATTGTAGTGCGAGGCTCTTTGAGCGTAGTGTGGGGCTGTTTTTGTTGACCTTTTCCACTTTTTGTTACTTTTTGTTATTTTTTGTTATTGCTTGTAACTTCTATAAATTATTTTTTTATTGTTGAAGGTTCATTGTTTGTTACTTTTTGTTACTTTTTTTATTGTTTGTAACTTTCATAAATTACTTTTTACTGTTGAGAAGGGCCAGGGGAATTGTTTTATTATATTTAATCATTGTTAAGGGGGAAGGGGTGTGCCTTGATTTATTTTTTTTGAATTTTTTTACTATTGAGGGGGAGAGGGGGTACAAGTTTATGTTTTTTTTTTCCCCTATACATATGATTTCCCCACTACGCTACGCCTATAAGGAAAGGGGCTAGGGGTTGTTTGATTGCCAAAAACCCACTGGAATGGGGGGTTGTGCTTGCAGGGGCAAATGTCTATTAGGGGGAGATGCTGTTCAAGAAACAGGCAATGGAAACATTGCCTCCTGGCTGCACCCTGGTGTCCAAGGACCTTTGCCACAGAGAACATGACCCTAAACCCTCCGCAGCACGCAGTACACCTTTAGTATATGGTGCGTGTCCCACATCGTGCACAGGCCCTGACAATCTCTTCAGTTCTGCATGGATTTCAATCATATGAGGATGGTCTTGATAGTCTACTACAAATGTATTCACCTCCTTATTGACTTCAATCCAGGTGCAACCTGGCTCTGCTCCTTAACAGAGATCCTTGTTGCCAACAGCAGCATTTTCAGCCTCCAACTCAAGAAGTCATTTA
>Ga0209611_10012243_pt1 | contig 12104 bp, 11 predicted proteins | sample S1TSphgellanicum_3_FD_187693 | JGI IMG/M metagenome (GOLD analysis project Ga0209611, IMG submission 187693) | Host-associated microbial communities from peat moss isolated from Minnesota, USA - S1T2_Fc - Sphagnum magellanicum MG (SPAdes) (version 2) | ecosystem: Host-associated > Plants > Peat...
TGATGTAACCAATAGGATGAAATTTCTAATAGTTGCATCATAGTTGTGAAAATGACCAAAATAGTTGAAAGTTGGTCTTGTAGTTGCAAATATTCTCAAATCTAGTCGCAAACGACTATAAGTCGCGTGTAGTCGTAAATTGACTGGTTACATTTTGGCTGATTTCTACTAATGTAGTGTGGCCAACGCGGGAAGTCATGACCTTGCTCGCATACTTGAAGTGTAGTTTGGGACTTGGGCTTGGCAAACCCAAGTGTTGCTTCTCGTACCTTGATAAGCAAACCTTTTAGTTAAGGCTTGGTTGTGACCAAGGCGCGAGATAGGAAAAGGAGTCATGTCAAGTTAGCTTAGGTCAAGAGTAGACTTGACTTAAGTTCTTCATGAGGGGAAGAACGAAAAAGTTCCTCCCAAATGAGGAGCTTTATCAAATTAGGCTAGTTTAGTCCTTTTTTTTATGAAGCGTTAGGAGAGGGTTTTCTACAAGACCCTCTTGGACTTGTCAAGAAAATGTTGGAATCTTGGGGACGCCTAAGTTAGCTTGAGACAAGGTCCAAGCCGCAAAAGTCGGCAAATGGCCAAGGATCCAAAAATAAAGTAATTGCAATTGTGCGAAGGAAAATTCTAAGTGTCAATGAGGACATTGACCTTTTCTTTTAATGGGGGAGAGTGTCGCAACCCCACTTTGGGGCTAAGTGTGAGAATGCAACTCACACTCCCAAAAGTGGGAAAATGGAGTCCTCTGGGACTCCCAAAAACTCAGAAGACGATTTGAGGGATCAAATCTCCTCACCTTGGCGCGTTCTTTATATCAATAGAAAGCTTTTGAAACGTAGATGTCCAAAATGGCCTCGCATTGCCCATTTGGACATCTACAGCCCAAGTTATGGGCAAACAAAGGGTCGGGAGTCAAACTGCCAGTTTGACGTTTGACTCCCGACCACTAAAAGTCAGGAATCGACTTCTTTTCGACGTTGCCTCAAGGAATGCGACATGGAGTTGGAAAGCTCTCGACAAGAGCTACAACTTTGGTTCAAAGTTCGTCCCAATCCGAGTTTGGGGCGAGGAGCTATGGTCGTCCAAAGTCCCAGGACTCTAACCCGGGACAGTTTCAGGACTCCAACTTGGGAGTCCCGAGAAAAAGAGCCATTTGGATATAGCCTCGGCAGAGAGCTGCAGAGTATACTATATGGAGGAAGGTGGTGGCTTCCCCCGAGTCCGGGCCGTGGTGAATCAAGTAGTCCAAGTTGCCCGTGGCTTGTCCCAACACCCAAGGGTGTTTCCGAATGTGAACTAACCCTTTTGTGGTTGGTTTTGGATGCAGATTCGTGCTTGATCTTCTAATCCATCTTCCTAGTCTAATCCCGAGACTCCTAGCACGCCCCTTTACCCCTCTTTAGTGCTGGAAGTCGGGAGCACCCCTCAAGTCCCACTTTTCCGCAATTACACATAGTTGGACCCTCAAGTGGGTTCAACCCAAGACTTGGGAATGCGTCAAGCTTTGGCAACCAATCTTGTTTTGTATCTGTTCACAAATCCATTTGCATTGTGTTTGACTTTGTACACCCATTTGCACCTAATTGCTTTCTTGTCCTTTGGTAAAGCTACCAATTCCCAAGTAACATTTGCATCCAAAGTCACCATCTTTTCATCCATGGCATTGTCCCACTTAGGGTTTCCAACCACTTATTCAAAACAAGTGGGTTCAACCTCTTGTATAATTCTCACCATGTATTCGTAATGATGAGTTACAAAACCATCATATGTGAGTCTTTGTATAGGGTACTTGATTCGTGTGGATCTTCGTACTCCATTGTTGTTGTTAGGTGTTTCCAAAGCTTTCTTGGCCATTCAAGTTTCGACAGTAGTAGCTGAAAGGATTCTTGATTCTTCACCCACACTCTTCTCTTAATCACTTGACTCATCATCTACATGAGGATTTTTAGACGATGTTTGAGAACTACCATGTACAATGTTTGAAGATCTTAATCTTCCTTTCCATGGAGTGCTACTTGACCCACTAATTGAGGACTTTTGTGGTCCATTGATTAATTGTGATTTTTGTTCCACATTTTATGAAACATCACCATTTTTAGGCTCTCCATCTTTTGCTACCTTCAGTGGTGAGTACCAAGTAATCATTTCATCAAATAGAACATCTTTACTCACTTGCAACTTCCGAATGGAAGGGTTGAAGTATCTATATCCTTTTTGTTATGAGGAATATCCAATGAAGATACACTTATCAGCTTTTGGGTCTAGTTTTGATCTCTTCTCGTGAGGAACATGCACGTATGCAATGCAACCAAACACTCTAAGGTGTGAGACATCTAGTTTCTTGCTTGTGAATTTTTCTTTAGGTGTCATGCCATGAACTATCGCTATGGGTGTTCGATTCATGATATAGATTGCAATTGCTATCGCTAATTTGGCAAATTCTTCTCATTCAACATGGCACGTGTTATTTCTACAATGTGCCTGTTTTTTTTTTTAGCAACTCCATTCTGCTGTGGCGAATAACTACATGAGTACTTCCTTTGAATTCCATGCTCCTTCAAACATGAAGTACATCTTTTAAGTACTTTGTTTACCCATTTTGCATGGACAATGGCACCTTGCTAATTTGTGTGATGGGATGTGTAGTGTCATCACCAATTTCCACAAACCTTGGTGTCTTCAAATCCTTTATGTCTTTAAACCATTCTCCATGACTAGTCATCTGGTTTGAAGCTCCAAAATCCACATACTGGACATTGTTATCTGATACACCTCCTATCATTGAATTTGCCATGTGTTGCATCACAAATAGTTGCTCATCACCTTGATTGTTAATTGAAGCATAATTCCCTTGTTGCAGCTTTCCATTTCGTGCATCATGCTCCCTTTGATAACAGTTTTTGGCCATGTGCCCAGGTTTCCCATAGTAGTAATAATTTGAGTCGCTATTTGGTTGTTGACCTCAATGATTTCCACCACAATCTCCATGACTTCCTTAACTTCCTCTTCCTCCAAAGTTTCCTCATCCACCTCCATGAACTTGACCTTCATGTTGATGATGTTCATCATGCGAGCTTCTGTGTCGACCTCGAAATGAAGTTTTACCACCTCTACTTCTATTAATATTTGAATAGAAAACACTTTCTTGTGATCCTCCATTGGATGAAATACTAACAATTCTCATCTCTTCATTTATAAGTAATGGTATTAAATCTTGGAAATCGGGAAATGTTTCTCGAATTACAAGTGAAGTACGAAACTACTTATAGTCTTTTCCAAGTCCATTCAAGGTGATGGCCATTAAATCTTCATCATCTATAGGGGCTCTTATAGATGTAAGAACATCTATAAGGTTTTTCACCTTTGTAGAATAGTCACTGATGTTCATCTTGTTTTTCTGTAGATTACGCAACTTCTGTTTGAGTTGTATTTTATGGGCTTGTGTATTGGTGTTATACATCTTCACCAATGCATCCCAAGCTTGCTTGGGTGATTTTGCATTTTGAATATGCACAATCATGGAATTGGACACACTCATAGAAACCCAATACAAGACTTTTTTTGCATTTTCATGCTAAGTTTTATTAGCTTGAATTTGTTGTTGTGTGGGGTTTTCTGGGAGAGGAGGTTTTTTCTCATCACTAATTATGAATTCCCAATAGCCTTTCCCCATCAAAAAATTCATAATCCTAAATTTTCCACACTTGGAAATTGTTCCTGTCTAGTTTCTCAATTGCGATTTGAGAAAAACCGTCTACCATCTTTTAAAGCAACATTTAATGTCTTCTTGGGGTTTCACAAATGATTTTAATTCCTTCCTTGGGTTTCTAGGATTGGGATTAAGGTTTTCTTTCCTTAGGTTTTTAGGATTAGGGTTAAAGTTAGGGTTGAACAAGATGGACATTGCATATGTATGTATGTCTTGAGTATTATACGAAATTTTATACTATACATGGGTTTTACGTATATATATGTATCTCATATAATATTTCGTATGGTATTAAGTACATGATTACATATCACATTTTTGTATGAAAGTCTTGATAATGTATTTGCGCTTCCCTATCTTCAAACTCCTTCCTTCAAGTTCTCCCAAGTTGTATGTGCTCGAGTTCAAAAATTTGTTTTGATGCCTTTTCAAAATAAACTTATGTCATAGCAATTTTACAAAGCTACACCACTCACATATGACCTTGGATCAATCTAACATTTTGGTGAAACATGAAAAACTATGTTTACTACCATCTTTCAAAATTTTAGCTCATTTAACTTCATAAAATGAAAGATCTTGCTACTTCCTTGAAATCATTTCAAACTGGGACCTGCACACAAAATGACTTACAACTCACTTTTAACAACTCCAAACTCTTTGAAATTTCGGAAGACACATTAGATTTATATATTTTATATTTAATCAAAATGTTAGCTCTATTGATGATGACCACAAAGAGTTATCACTTTCAAAAGAAATTGACTTCAAAACTAAGACTAAAATTTTAGATGCTTGAATCTCTCTCAATACAAATTCAAATGACATGAAATTTCTCTTACAAATATTTTTTTTTATGATCTATAAGATCCCAAAGCTACAAATCCAAAAATGCTCAAACAAAGGAGATATGACCAAAAAACCAAATTTGGCACAGAGTTTTCAAAGGCTCATAACTCTCATAAAACATATCCTTTTCTTTTGAAAATTTGAGAATAAAAGCGTCTTATAGTCTTTTATAATCTTTCCAAGCTTCACTCCAAGATCTTTTCATAGTAGATCTAGATCTAGATTTAAAGATCTGACTTCCACAACCCTTGATATGTTGATCTATTTTCACATTTTTTCTTTTCTTTTCTTTCTCTTCAAATTCTTTCTTTTCCCCGTTTCTCTTTTGCACTTGACAAACTCCTATGATATTACTAGAAACTCTCAAGCTCTAATTCTAAAGACTTTCTAGCTCTAGATCTCTTTTAACTTTCTCATTCAACAACCTAAGCTTTGATACCATGTTAACAAATAGGAAATCTACTCAAGTGCAAACATAAATCTTTATTGAAAGGAAATTACAACATGATATTCATAACACAAAACATAATATCAAGAACACTTCAAGGTTCTTGTCACATGAAATACACAAACTTGTGCAATGAAGAAAAGAGAACCAAACCATCCACATTGAGGTATTTAATTAAAAGACTAAACCACAAATAACCAAACTAATATAAGTAAAGAAAGTAATTCAACCTTGTGAAAGTAACCTAATTACTTTCCTACTCCAATAACTAATGAAACCTAATTAGTTGAGCTTGAATTCTCAATAGGTTTATGGTAAATTTGCCATGGTATTGGCAAAAATCTTTCAATATCTGTTTATGCATCAAAAGGACAATCCACATAAACCACTGGCCAAGGTTAAAAGAATTAGGGAAGAGATGCTGAGAGCATTAGATAATAGAAAGAAAATTGCAGTAGATTCTCCAAGACGTGTTTTTAAGAGGAAGAACAGAATTGAGGAAGGAGGAGTTTTAGGCTCAAGAATGAAGAGGGAATAGGAGAGCACAAATTTGAGGGCATAGAAAATGATGAAGGGCAAAGTGGAATCATCTACAATACCAATAGTGGTAAGGGTAGTGCCACTAATGGTCTACGTAATTAAATAAACTCCAACAGTACCATAGATGACATTTCCATAAGAGAAACAACCGAGGGAGTAGAGGCAACAGATACCACAGATGACATCGCCATAGGAGAAAAAATTGTGGGAACAAAGCTAGGAAGTTAAGAGGGAACATGACATACGATTTCCAGAGGGTGAGGAACATCTGCATTTTGAAGGGGATGTATGTGAAGATTGGATGGAGACCATTACAAGTCCAAAACATTTTCAACATTTATAACAACATTTGCAACAACAATAATAGCAGAGATAGGAAGGTCTACAGGCTATTGAACTGCAAACAGAGAGAGTGGCGACACAACCTGCTTTTGAAAAATTTAGACCAACAAAACTATAAGTACCACCTAGTAGGCCAAAATCTATAAAGGGATTCCCATTTGAATCTAAATTGGGAAGAAAAATGGTATAGGAGTTGGGATCATTTGTAGAAGGATTTGAAGATCCTACAACACAGATAAGTACACCAAAGTCTATGGAGGAGGTAACTGCAGAAGTAATGAAAGTAAATAAAGTAGTTAAGTTATTCTAAACCATGGCAATTGTGAATCTAAATATTGGGAATTTGACTTTGGAGGTAAAAATTATGAAGAATAAATTGGTTACGGGGGAAAAGGAGAAAGCAATGTTACAAGAGGAATTGGATAAAAAAAAAGAGTTTTAAAAGGGGTATAAGCATAATGTGGAAATTTGGAGGAAGAACATGGCAGAGGTTGAGGAAAAAAAAAAATACTCATTAAGAAATTGCAAGATGAGAATGAAGAGCTCAAGGGTAGCACATTGCAGCTAAAGTTGCAAGATGAAGAATTGCAGAATTTAAGGCAAAAGGTTGAAATTTGGGAAACCACAGAAAAGAAGTGGACAAAAAATAACACATAAAAAATAGCAAGAGGCTTTAGATAGTCAGGTGAAAGCATTGACTAAAGAAAAGAAGGAGAAGGAGAATGTTTTGATAGATTTGGAATTGATAAATTTGAAGAATGAATTTCTATTATAATTTGATGACCTTAAAAGAAAGACAATAAAGGTAGAAAGAAAGCAGTTCATGGAGGATAAGAAGGAGTATCATAGAACTCTACAGCATTTGTAAGCATAGTAGGAAAAAGCAAAGGAATATAATAAGAGTTTGGATTTAGTTGGTATTAAGAAAAGACTAGAGGATTATGAACAGGTGTTGAAGTACTATACATTGATGGAGAGAAAGAAGAAGATGAAGGACTTTGAGGTAGAATCTAAGGAATAGTGGGAGGTTACAAAGGAATATTTTACAAAGGAGTTAGAGAAGAATCTAGTTTAGCATAAAGCTAATGAAAGAATTTTGAGGTATAAGTTAGAAGTTTATCAAAAGAATTTTCTACATTTCATTTGTGGCAATCCAACAAGTATAGAGGTATTAGGCTAGGATAAAAAGATAGAAGCAAGGCCTAGTGGGACAACTTAGGAGGAGGAGGTACAAACTAAGGAATCATAGGACCTCATAAGTGGAGTAGTTCAAGAGGATGTTAGCTAGAGATACCACAAGACCTTAAAGGAAAGGGTCAGGAAGAAAAAGAACCATAGGGAATTCAATAATAGGAAAAGGTGGAGGCTTTTTTAACACTAGTTGAAGAGATATCCAAGAAACAACATCTGGACATTGAACCACAAATTGAATTAGTGGGGGAAAAGATTTGAACCGTAGAGAAAAACATAAATATAGGACCATTAATTTTTATGTAGATTAGGATTACAACATTGTGTTAGGGGACACAAATGTTTAAAAGGATATAAAATACTATCATTTCATTTCAGTCATTTTACAAGGATTTTGGGGATGAAATCCAAAGTATAAAGGGGGTAATGTTAAGGGGGTAAGCTAAGTATGTGATTCGAGATGAATAAGGCAATTAGGATAGGGATTAACTACGGAACCTTGTTAGTTTGAATTTTGAATTTTTGTTGCTTTGGATCATAATGATGTGACTTGGGATGGTACCAAAGGGGGGAGTTCTGGAGAATAAGAATAAGAGGAGACATGGGGGAGTGGGAGTTTTTTTTGGAAAAGGACAATAGGAAGAGTTGGAGGTACTTGCAGTAAAAAACCACATTCTATTTTGATATAACACAAACTCTAAGTGTTGTTTTGGGATTTTTTAAAACAAAACATGGGATTACGCTATAAATTGGATTCATGTTTTCAGTAATATAGAAGAGCACAAACTTCTATAGTGAATTTTATGTTCATCTTTTGTGTGGATTTCCTTTAGTGTTAAATTATGATGAAATGAATTATAATATTGTTTTTGGAATTTTTTATAATGTATTCTGAAGTGTAGATTTTGGTTATATGTAATAACCATGAATATAATGTTGGAATGAATGGTAATGTTAAATTTGTTGAAACTTAAGACACAAATAATGAACATAAACATGTGAAATGCAAATATGTTGTTATAGTGGTGTGAAATATTTTGTAGGAACTTAAATTTCATTTCTACTAGCCTATCGCTTAGCCTACCTACTTTAACCCCCTAAGCATATACATAGATTACAAGTATTAAGAATTGAACCTTTGATTTCCTTAATGATAAACCAAATATTTAACCAATTGACCACATCATCAAAAGCTAATTTTTGTCAAGTTTTTTTATTTCACATGCTTATTTCGACACATCATTACTGACACGCCCCCAAACTATTTGATAAATTCAAATGTGAGTCTAAAGTGAAAACAACGGAAGAGCAAGGGGTTGGGGCATGCTCCTTGGTTCGTAAGACTTTGGGGGTAAAGGGGCATGCTGGAGCTCCGGGATGAGACTAAAAAAAATGACAAGCAATTAATCATTCACATGGGTCTACACAAAACCAAACATCAAGTTAGTTAGTGCATAGTTGGAGCACTTTTAGTGCTAGGACGAGCCATAGGCAAGTTCGGACTCACAAGACCCATCATGGCCCGGACTTGGGAGAAGCCACCACCTTCCCCTTTATAGGATACTCTATGCTTCTCTATGAGGCCCACATCCAAATGGCATTTTGTCCCAGGATTCCCAAATGGGAGTTTGGAAATTCCCCAAGTTAAGATTCTTGTAATTTTGGGGCCCCATAACTTTGTGTGAAGACCTCTGATTGAGATGAGGTCTACAGCAAAGTTGTAGCCCTTGTCGAGAACTTTCCAACGGTATGTTGCATGTCACCTCCACGTAAGGAAATCAGGTCGATTCCCAACTTTTAATGGTCGGGAGTTAAATTGCCAATTTGATTCCTAACCTTTCTTTTGGCCATAACTTGTCCAAATGGGTCATGCAAACCCATTTTAAACATCTACGTTTCAATAGATTTTCAATGATATAAAAAACTCTTTAATCCAATGGGTTTTGACCCCTGCAATCGCCCTTTAAAGATTCAGAAGTCCATTGGGACTTTAATCCCAAAATGGGAATCCACTTGGGAGTGTGAGGGTTCATTCCCTCACACTCTTTCGCATTCCTGGGAACATGAGATGTGACCCCCGAACTTCCCTCTTTGCCCACAACCTTGTAAGCCCTTGGTTTGGTCGCAAGCCTAAGGTTAGGGTTACTACAATTACAAGACTATGAAGTACATAGGTAGGTATGTTGTAGGAGGTAGGTGGGTGGGTGGGTAGGTAAGTAAATAGGTAGGGAGAAAGGTGGGTGGGTTGCTAGGTAAGTAAGTAGGTAGGTAATTTATAGGTATTGTGGGTGGGTGGGTAACAAGGTCAATAGGTAGGTAATATTTAATAGGTGGGTAGGTGGGTAGGTGGGTGGGTAGGTAGGTTGTAGTAGGTAGGTAAATACAAAGGTATGTAAGTAGGTAGGTTAGTAGGTTGTAGGTAGATAGGTAGGTAGGTAGGTAAAAAGGTTGTAAAATATGGTAGATAGGTAGGTAGGATGCCCCATTTGACTATAATAACATTGGCCATCTTGATTAAATGTTTTACTTGATTAAAACCCCATTAGCCATTTTGACCAAGGTGGTGAAGTTTTTTTTCCAATTTGACTAGATGTCCAAACTAACAAATAGTCAAATAGGTCATTTCAACCAAGTGGATTGGTCAAAAGATACACATGTCATTCAAGCCCCTAGCCTTTAATCAAAATGTACATGTTCACTAATCAAGAAAGACCAATCAGTCAATTTGAATTGTTTGAAAAACCAAGAATTTTAGTAATGAGAGCATGAAAATTCTTTTATTTTTACAAATGAGGAATTATTCAACATGGAAACAACCTACTATGAAAATGAAACTTACTTTTAAAACTAACTTGTAAATAAAACACCAATTGTCTAATTGAATACAACTCTTTACACATCCATAGAAAAACAATCTCAATTGATGTTTAGTGTCAACCTTTGCAAACCTTGAAAATAAGAAGGAATGAAAAAACATACAAAAAGATTGATACAAACATGAGCCCAAAACTACAAAAAAAGAAAAGTCCAGCAAAAAACTTATTTTAACACTTATCTTATTTTGTTACAAGCAAAATGGTGACCTTTAACAAACCTTTTGCAGCTTGTTAGGACTCACCTTTAGACTCCTTATGCGTGCAGCTAAGCAATCACTCCATGCATCAAATGCTCATTAACAATCTATGGGAATGAAATCTTCTTGATTAGTGAGAATCAATCTTCAAGCAACAAGTGACATGACTTTATGTTCAAATTGTTCAATAACATCCAAAGAGCTTGTGTTGTAACTAATTAGGGTGTCGCATCGTGTTGTAACATTATGTTCATCAATGTTGACATCTATTTCAGGTGTTGTAATTTGTTTGTTGATAATTGCCAAGTATTAATTAGGGTGTGTAGCCCCACCTTCCCCACATATATTAACTATAAACCTAGGTGGGAAGAACTTAGGTTGCACATCAATTCAGAAAGTTCATGAAATTGTGAACCCTGCAACTATTTTACTTTAGTGGAAAAAGTAGGTGGCCAACTTTAGATTGTTTAGAATACAGAATCTATACTTCACCAAACATTACATTTTTTTGCCTAAAATATACCACCATAATGTGCTTTCCCCCATCAACCTTGAGAAATTATAACACATTGAACTAGGCACTGTGATCATTCAAAAAATCTTTAGACATTGTCATCATCTCCCTTGATCTAGCCTTGAATTCTAGGAGAAAATATTCAATTCCAACCTTGAAGCTTATACATAGTGGAAGTGTTTGCAACGAGCTAAAAAACCAAAGATCTACAATGGGGCATTCTTCCCCAACTGCACCACAAAGACAATGATAACTACTATGCAAACCCACAATTCATCGCTTAAACATATAAAACTTAATTCTTCTTGTCTTTGCCCCTTTATAGTCCTAGCAAGGCTTTCTTCTTATCTTCGCGTTGCATCCTATTCTTGCCATTTTTGAAGCATCAGCACCAACCATTTTTCCATCGTGACTCACATTTCCTCCAAGAATAAACACCAAGCAATTAAGAATTCACTCCATCGCAAGAACTAGCTTAGTAATGCCATTCTTATTCAATAAGAAACATTAAACACACTTACCTGCAAACAAACAAACAAGACCAAAATGTAGAAAATAACAATAGACATTGGACTCTCGGCGTCCACAACACTTCATGATGAGTGATTGTTTGGTAGATTGGCAGCTTCTACCAGTCACCCATCAGAAATTAGGGTTATCCCTTTTTCCATCCATTCACCTTCATCCCCTTACACAGAAGATTCTAGACACTGGTTTTAGGTTATTGATGATGGTTCTCAAAATCACAGAACTGGTTTTGACCCTTGAGGGGGTTGTAGAAGGGGGGGGGGGAATCACAATTCGAGGTTTGACATTTAACTGCGGTTCTAAAGAATCCAAAGAATTGGTTTAAAGAACCTACCCTAAACTGTTGATTCTTTGTTGATTTCTTCATGAGAACCATAGGGATTTTGGGAAAAAATTCAAAAACCTAGATATGGAGGCTTTTTTAATTCTAAAATATTAAAGAACTGGAACCAAAGGTTCTGCGAATCTATTTTTTTCCATAAAACTGGAATTGGAAGTTCTGCGATTCTAGTTTTTTTCATAAAACTGGAATTGGAGGTTCTTTTATTTCTAAAATTCATGAGAATCACTAGGTTTTTTATGATAAATTTCAAAACCCTGGAATGGGAGGTTTTCTTAATTAAAAAAATATTAAAGAACTTGAATTGGACGCTCTGGAATCCTGAAAATTTCCATAAAATCGAAACTGGAGATTCTTAACAAAATAAAAAAACCTCCCAACAAACACTAGTTGTAACATCACATTTCTCACACGTTTAATAAGTACAGTTAGGAGGACTCCTGGTTCCTACCAGTTCTGTGCAAGTGCCTGATTTGGTGGCTTTGAATCATCAATTCTGGTTTTAGTTAGTAAAAATCGAATTGTAGGTGTGCCTGATTTTTGAAACTAGAACTATAACCATTTAAAAACCAAACC
>Ga0209611_10012244_pt1 | contig 12102 bp, 5 predicted proteins | sample S1TSphgellanicum_3_FD_187693 | JGI IMG/M metagenome (GOLD analysis project Ga0209611, IMG submission 187693) | Host-associated microbial communities from peat moss isolated from Minnesota, USA - S1T2_Fc - Sphagnum magellanicum MG (SPAdes) (version 2) | ecosystem: Host-associated > Plants > Peat...
TTGCTTAATGGGTACAACAAAGAAGGATTTAGGGTTTGGATTTACAATGGAAAGATCATAGTCACCATCAGTAATAATAGTTTCTCTGCTTCAAACAGTTTCTCTGCTACAATGGGTTTCTCTTTTCCAAAGGATTTCTCTGCTACAAAGAGTTCATGACTTTTAGGGTGTCTCGGCTACAAAGGGTTTATGGCCTTCAGGGTTTCTCTGCTACAAAGGATTTCTCATGGCCTTTTTTGGCATGCAATCGACTTGAATCCCTTCTCGTTCATGCACGTCTTTGAATTATTTGTGAAACAAGGTAGGGAAGTCATGCATTTCCAGTGTACATTCTGGTTGCTGCTAAAGCTTGAGATCATCTACTATTTGTCTTTGATGAACTAACTCATAGCTGCATGTATGCATATTGTATATTTTCTGACAGATATGGGAAGACCAAAGATGGGAAAATTGCTCAACTGGAGGAAGATGTTCAAAGGTTAGAGATGACATTGAATGAGACGACTGTGAGACTGACCAAAGAGATGGAAGCATCAGACAATGCACATCAATTCAACTATGATGCTCTCCAGTTGCAGATGGATGCTGCCACTGTCAAGCTCCGTGAGTTGCATGAATTCAACTTACGGAAAAAAGCTGTGGAAGAGGAGTTGGCAAGGTATTCATGATGCCCTTTTGAATTTTTACAATGTCATGAATTCTGTCTGGCCCAGCAACCATATCATATAGTTTGTCTTGAAAATTGTTCACTCTTGGTGCCACAATATCGGTCTATGTACATATGTAGTTGATTGATTTTGCACTTTGAGTGTGGTGGATCACAAGTCACCTACAATGGAGGGGTTGATGATCTGCCGTTTCACATCATGTAGATTGAAAGAACAGCTGATCAAAGAGCAAGCAGAATATAAAGAGGCACTTAGTGAATCTGAGAGGAATTCGATTGCCATTCAAGAGAGGTTGAAGAAGGAGATTCACACCAAAGTAGATGAAACCAGGCAGGAGATGACAAAACTCATGGAGGAGCAGCTTCATGCTGTATTGTACTTCCGAAATTTCCTTCCATTCCATGATCCCTTTCATGAAATGGAACTTAGTGCATGGCATCTTAAAAATTGTCGTGATTGACTTGGACCAAGTCCTCCATGGACACTTGAAACCTCAAACTTTTCCTCTAACCCTAGAGGGGGGAAATCCCATTCCTTTGAATGCCAAAGTCTAAAGGAAAGTAACCTAGCATGCTGAGCCCTTCTTGATGTCAACCTTGCTACTAAAGCTCTGACAGGTGAATCAAATAAGCAGGATATGTCCTACCAGCATTGAATCTCTTGTTTTTGGGCTAGGGTTGTCCTGTCCTTTGTCTGAGGATTGGTAACCCACTTTACTGAAACTTCTGAAGAACTATTGTTTCTGTTGCAGAAAACAAAAAAGACAATTCTTGAGAATGAGCAGCTGCGGAATGAGGTTGTATACCACACCCACCAGACTATGGTGCTGGTCAAGGAGAATGAGAAAGTTCTCACAGAAAACCAGAATCTCAACCGAGCACTTATCCTTGCAAAAGAGGTCAGTTAATTACTTCTAGAAGGAGCTGACACAGATACCAATGTGAAGAAATTGGTATGCTTAACTTTAGACACGCTGGTTCGTAGGCACATCTGTAGCACATCATGCACCCTTGCAAATTGGCCTTAGTCTTCTTTAATGCAGAGGTTTCTTTTGAATTGGATTCATGACACAATGTTTTGTTCATCAAATGTTTAAAAAACCTGTGCATTGCATGCGCATTGTGGTTCACAGCTGGAGGAGGATTTGACAACTCGGAACCACATGTACCAAAAGACCACAAGAATTCTAGTTTACAAGTTGCGTGGTATAAATTTCCTCAAAGACTCTTCCTTATTGCGTGCCCATCAAGGTCTATGTTGAGTCATCATTTTCTCTTTCAAGGTCTGTTCACAGGTCTCCAATTTGGTGTCATCAATCCTTTGTTCATTTGCTCAAGCTCATCATATCTTCAATAATCTCTGTCCACATTAGTAATTGCCTTACTACTCATTGAACTACGTAGGAGGATATGCTAGTTCAGAAAAGCCAATTGAAGGCAAAGGTCATTGAGAACCATATTGCATGCAATGGGTTTATGAAGAACAAGTAGTTCTGGTGGTCTAAAATTTCTTTTGAGTTTGGTTTGGTTTGGGCCTGTTTCATTGTGTTCTTGGACCAGATAAACAGCTGGCAATTGACCAGGGAAAGAAGCTAGAGCAAGGTAAGAGTGATGACGAAGATCTGCAGGAGATTATGATTCGTGCAGATCGGTTGAAGATTCCAATCTCTGTGCACCACAAGGTTGCTAATATCAAACCTCAGCCCATAGCCTGGGATTATCATGATCTGGTTAATTCTTGTTTCTTGATACAAATGACTCATACATTCCTTGGCTGATTGGAGTTATGTCTTAGGGTTTATGAATATGACCAGAGTTCTAACTTGCTTTTGATCCATGAAAAACATTATTGCAGAAATTGAGCTTATTTGCATCTTAAAATTGACTGGTGGCTTGCAGAAGGAAACTATGGATGTGAATTTGAAGGCAGAGAATGAGGCTATTAAATTCCTCTATGCATGCCTGGAAGACATTGAACTAGAGAGGGCGACATCAATGGCACAAAGGTACGAGTATAAGCAAAACCCGATTGTTTACAGTTTAATCTCATTTCAGAGCTATGATGATTAATCTCCCCTCATGTTGAACCTTTGATACATGCAGCCAAAATTCTACTTGCCATTAAAAATATTTGCTGACAGAATTCATATGTGCTGAAAGTGATGCCAAAAATGACATTCAAGAGACTGAAATTTGACTTGAGTTGAACTGCAGCATGGAGTCAAGTTCAAGGAAACTGGATCTACCACTTGACCATTTCAATTTAGAACAACGACAAGAGATGTTGAAGTAAGTTTAAGTTGCAACTTAATTGTCATTCAGTCTCTCACTTCAATGTTATTCCCTGTTAGCACTTGCAAACTCCTCACTCTAGACAATCATTTCCTATCTATATATTAAGATGGGTGTTTGTTTGAGGTGACCATGCTGTAAGCCTCCCCAAACCATGGGGCTGCTGGTCTTTTTGACATTAATACTGCAAGGAAATGGGATTGGAAGCTAATTGAGTCCTAAGACATTGATGTTATGGGACGTGCAGGAGATTGGTACATAGAGCTGAGTCACTACGAGAAATGACAAAGAAATTGGTGCATCATTCGCCTAGGACAGCACCCTACACTCCTAGGACGCTTGCGCATGATGAAGGTAAACTGTTGACACGATTGATCATCACCCATACACCTCATGCTTTGTACCCTACCTTGTGAAGGAAAAACCCACAAATACCTTCATCCATTCATCCTCAATTTCTGATGATGATTGTTTTTTTTAATGATGGGTTTCTGGTGCTAACCGTTTTGCAGGCTCAACTTTCAAAATCTATGTTGATGATATCCTTTCACTACCTATTGGCGAGATTATGAAAGCTGGGGGAAGTGATGATGCCCCAGACTTGGAAATAGTTGAGGTTTGAGGAAGCCAAATGCATGAGCTTTGCTTTCATCAGGTTTGTGGCTTGCAAGGTCAATGAGGTATGTATACCCGACAAAATATTCCCTCTTTCTCCATTTTCAAAATATTAATAGAACATTTTGTGATTTCCATGTTAAAGCTATAGTTTAATGTGATGCAAGTACAACCATATTATATCTAATCTTGAATGGTTTCTTTAAGATAGTTCAAACACTTTTGGTTGTGTTATTTTCTCCAAGTTTGTGATGTTAATCATCATTGTCACCATATGAATAAGTTGATTTCATTTTCGGGCCTACACCCCTCAAGGCCTACTGTCCTTGAGGCTATGACCCTCAAATTAGGTTGCCATTTCGTTGTTCTTCATTGGCATTCTTCTCTTCTCATTGTTTCTTTGATGGCTTTTTTCATCCTTAACATCATCTAGGTTATAGGTTTACATGAAAGTACATGCTTTATTTAGCATTAATAATTTGAAAGGAGGGAGGGAGGATTCAAGTCTTCACTACTTCTAAAAGAGAACAAAATTTTATTAATATTAAAAGATAAAGTAATTAGAAAACAAGAAAAAATGTTTACATATTTGAAAAGAGAGGATGATTAGAAAAAGCCAATTTAAAATGTCCACCTTCAAGCCTTATTTGGAGGTGATATTAAAACATTATTAGATGTCACATGTATTATGATGAATTTAATGTTTAGAATGAAGTTATCAAGTCTAACTAACTTCATAAACATAAAATTTTAAAAATGTAAGTTGTCAAATTTGTTAAAGCATTTTGATAAATATTTGATTTTCAATGGTGGCTTGAATAATTTTCTTAAAGTTTTGGATTTAAAGATGTCCACTAAATATTACAAAAAAAATTTAAGTTGAAATTTATTTATATTTTAGATATTATTATTGTGTAATATATTACATTTAAATTTTTTTTAGCACAACTATTATTAAATTGAAAGTATAAAAAAACTATCATTAATTTTTTTTTAATTTGTTAAAATTTCGTAATCATAAAAGAATTTCGTATTAGTTTAATTTTAATTTTGATTTTCAACATGACATCAATTAGGTTTCATGTTAATTTATATAAATTTGATTGTTATTTTACCTTCAAATTTCATCAATTATAGCGATATGAAACATGTCATTGTTATTTTTTGATATACAACAATGTGTAGGTATATCCTTTCCATCTTGTGATGACATGCATTCCTTGTCACAATCTTCTACCTTTTGTCAATATTATTTTTGGTAATTCAATTTATAATTAGTCATGGTTATAGAAAATAATTCCATGTTTATCCTCTTTTTTTTTTTGTTGACATGGAGGTGTTGGTTTTATTAAAATTTATTGTGAAGCTTATCACCATTGTAAAATAACACCATAAACTAAACATCTCATGAGATAATAATGAATTTTTTGCGAAATTCATTCATTCATAATATGTATATTTCACACATTGATATTGAGCATTGAAAACACATGTAACACACAAACTAAAAAGTTCTTCCAATAACCTTTGATGCAATATTTTTGTAGGTCCTTCCTTTTCAAATTGGAAGGAAAGGTGTCATATGGGTCAAAGAAGGATCGAAATGGTCTCTTAAAGTTGGAGAATGCAATGAATCACATGTTGTAAAATGAATATTAACTATGCACCTAAAGAGAGTGCATACGCTCATTGTTAAAAAGAGAAATTTTAAGCACCCTTTAATTCATGAAAGGGGTTTTGACATCAAAATCATTCGTTAATGAATGTTCACATCTTGAATAATGCTCAACCTTTTATCTTTTTTTAACCATCTTTTCATTATGCTTGAATTCATCATATGATTGGTCTTTATCGATTATTTAAATTTCTTATATTATTTGTAGTTGATTTGAACTTATCATTTATATCATTTTTAACTACTTATCCATTTGGAGTTTCATAATACTAGTCATAAAATGACATTTTTGAAGTAATACATTTTTGCCTCCTTTATAATAATCTCTTCCAAACCTTAGGATGATTATATCCATGAATTATTTTGTTTCAATTTTCAATTCCAATTGAAAAAGATTCACCATAATCATTGAGTACTTAATTGAATTATAACAAAATTTTGTTAAATCTAAATAATTAATGCTCACATAATTTCAAAAATATTGATTCAATATATCCCATTGACCCTTTGTGTTTGACCATTAGTTTGCAAATAGAAAATCATATTAAATTTTAACCTAGTTTTAAATTTTTAAAAACAAATGTCCAAAATTTCTTGCTAAGTGGGGAACAGTTATTTACGAGAAATGAAATGAAACATAAAATGTTTCAGGGAAGTTTATTGTATTTCTTTCATTCAAAAACACACAAGAAGCCTTGGAACAAGTCTTTTCATGATTTACAAGTTTGAGGGATTTTGATGAACATCTATTGTCCTTTTGATTAAAATCCAAGAATGAGAAATGTAATTTCGATCACTCACATTCGAGGGTTTCATTTTCATAATAATTTGAGAAAACTAAAAAAAAACACACCGCATTTGATTGTAAAGGTTGATCATGTCATCATGTGTGAAAAAAATTTTAATACAAAAAAATGTATGGATGTTTCCTATAACTTTTTCTTATTGTCATTGATAATGCACTTAATCACTCTGCAACATTTTTTTAGTAATAAAATTTTTCATTTGCAAAATAAATTTGAAAAAGTTGAAAAGAAATTACAAAATATAATGAAAATAGAATCTCTAAAAATATTTCAAGCAACATGATGCAATATGGTGGGGACTGGGTTTCCAAAAATATTGCAAATAACAAGGTTATTTAAATAGGATTAATAATTGATGCTACCTAAATAGAATGATGCCCCAAAATTTACCAGATCTTAAAGTTGAAGCTAAGTTAATACCTGAACATGTAAAATAATCATTAATAGTTTTATGAAACCTAAAGTTAAAGTTGAATTAATGCCTAAACATGTAAAATAATCATTAATTGTTCTACCAAAATTTAAGTTAAAATTGAGTTGATGCTTGAACATGTAAAATAATCATTAATAGTTTTACCAGACCTAAAGTTAAAGTTGAATTGATATTTAAACATGTAAAATAATCATTAATAGTTATACCAGACCCGAAGTTAAAATTGAATTAATGCTTGAACAAGTAAAAAAATCATCAACAACATGCAAACAAATATGAGCATTTCAAGCTAAAATGTTAATGTTGCCATAGGGATGTAGAGAAAAATCATAGGAACACAAAAAGGAATGTAGAAAAAAAAATCATAAAAGTGTAAAAAAGAGGTTTTTACAAAGACATTTTTAATCATATATATTAATTCAATAAGTCTATTAGTCAGTTAATCAGTTAGTCAGTGACAGGGCTATACCCAACTGATAGTTATTAATTCACAGTGACTCTGGACGAAAAATGATTTCACTGCATCGTTATTTGTAGGGTAAGTAATAGTAGTAATTTTTAATGATTATTGAACAAGAAGAAGAGCATGCAAATGTTCATGATAAAAATTTTTTGGAGAGAATTGAAAATTTTCAAATCATCAAAGTTTATTAAAAAAATAATTTATATGACATCAAAAACATGTTATTCTAACAAAAGGTAATTTTTATCAGAAACATTTATTATGACCTTCAATATGTTATTGTGTTTAACTCATAAATCAAATAACAACTTTGTTGTCTTTGTTGTTATGATTATAGTTTTTGTTCATCCAAAGTTGATCAAGTTAACACACTTATTTACTACAATCAAAATGACATTTTTTTCTTACCAATCCAAAAGGCTTATACTCATAAAATTTATTGAAATACTTTCATATGGACTTGTCAAAATAAGTAAAGATTTATACAACCTAAATTTTTTATTATGGATTAATTTAATATTTAGCATTTCACACAAATGTGTATGTAATGTTCTACATATTTTATCATTTAAGGTTAATAAAAACTTTTATTTAAAATCATTATTATGATTTGGTCATCACATTTTCTTGCTATTAGCATGTCATGTATTTTTTACATGAATCTAATGTGTAATTTTCCTTTTAGCACATAAATGCACAATTACTTTCATTTAAAGATTTCATTTAACAAGGTGATACATTTCACCTTCTTTTTGTTATGTAATTCCACAAAATGATGTTGCACAAAATGATCTTTCACATACTGATCTTTATCTTGCATTTACATATTTTCACTTATAAACATGGCATTAAGGATTTGAGTAGTCCCTAAAGCTATTTTTTCTTGGTATTTCCCTTTTGATTTAATGGATGAAACATAAAATTATTTTTGTTAAACTTATGATCAACTTTTATCCTTTTTGCAATGAAACGAATAGAAGATAATTATTTGTGTTAAATGTTTAGCATGTTAGGAAAAGGTCCCTAAATTACTTTTGGTCGAATTTGTTTTAAAAATCTTGTTGAAAATTTTGGGCATTTAAATTGAGGTGTGGATCTGTACAACACAAACGAGTTTAGGACCAAAATTATGTATGTTTATTACATAGCTATGAAAATCTATGTTCTTGAATGCAGAAATATCTTTTCAACCTTCTATTGTTTATGCATAACAATGTTTTCCCATTCTTTTATCATGAACTAAACATAAACACAAACCCCTTTCAAAATCAAAACTTCAATTTTAACAAACTTTACATTCATATAAAATTTTTGTACAAGTGAAGGTGTTTCTCAAAGTCACAAACACCCACTTCTATATCAACTAAAAGAAAACTAGTCAAGAAACTTCCTAAAATCATAAGGAAACAAGATCACAAGGTCCCCTATGTGAATTCACAATTAATCACAAGGAAACAAGATCACACGGTCTCCCATGTGATTGCACAATTAATCACAAGGAAACAAGATCACACGGTCTCCCATGTGATTGCACAATTAATCACAAGGAAACAAGATCACACGGTCCCCCATGTGAATCCAGAATTAATCACAAGGAAACAAGATCACACGGTCCCCCATGTGAATCCACAATTAATCACAAGGAAACAAGATCACACGGTCCCCCATGTGAATCCATAATTAATCACAAGGAAACAAGATCACACGGTCCCCCATGTGAATCCACAATTAATCACAAGGAAATAACATCACACGGTCCCCCATGTGAATTCACAATTAATCACAAGGAAACAAGATCACACGGTCCCCCATGTGAATCCACAATTAATCACAAGGAAACATAATCACATGGTGCACATGACTTTCATATAAATTAATATGTGAAAGTCAATACACCATGACCAAATTATGGAATCCAACCACTCAAATTACTCCTTTAAATCAAGTTACAAATACATCCATTGAAATGCATTATCACAAATTGAAAAAAATAAAATTTTTATTAACTATTTTTTAATGAAAGTTAACCTATGTAAATTATTTATGGAATGTCACCTTATGATAATGATAATCCAATAAATCCACTTAATTTAAAGACAAGCAAACAATCCATAATTTCCATGCATTAGAGACCATTCATGAGTGATATTTATTTTGAAACTTTTCCATTATTTTAATTCAAATTTTTTACTAAATTTTTGAAATTATTTTTAACAACTTATGTAACAATAAGGTTTTAGGTTTAAGGTTTAGGGTTATTATATTATATTATATTATATTATATTATGGGTTATTATATTAATGTTATATTATATTATGGGTTTATGGATTTAGGTTTTATATTATTATGTTATAATATAATATATAATATATTATAACCCAAACCTAAACCCAAACCCTAAACCTAAAACCCAAAACCCAAAACCCAAAACCCAAACGCAAAACTAAACCCAAACCTTAAACCCAAAACCCAAACTCAAACCCAAACCCAAAACCCAAACCCACTTGTGTAAATTGTAATTTAGGTTATATGGATATAAGAAGCTGTGAAATTTGTGTGACATTTGTTCATTTATAAATTTGTATGTCATTTGTTAACACATTGATTTTTGTGTCAAACATGTTTTGAACAGATGACATTCATATGTAAAATGCACAAACTTATGAACGAATGAAATTCGCATAATATTCATTATTAATTCATCAAATGTTAAATTTGTGATGAGTTTTTCTTTCCAATGACAATAGTTCAAAAATTTAATGCAAATAATTTTTTTCCTTTGAGTAAGTATAATATTAAAATCTAATAACACAAGTGACCATGTGATTAATTGAAAGAAGTAATAATGAATAGAAAATTATGTAATTAATTACAATTATTAATGTGGTTGCATAAATGAAACAATATTTAACACAATTGTATGAAAGATTACAAAATTGATAAACAAAAAATGATCACATATAAGCTTACAAAATGAATATATTAAGTGATAATGTGGTTAATTAAATCAAGAGATGCGTGATAAGAGTAAATGAAAATTACAAACTTAGTAATTTAAATGATAATGTGATTGATTGAATGAAAGGTACTAATATGATAATATGTTTGATTGAATGAAACAATATATGACAAAATGTATGGAATTTTACTTTCATAATTTAAAAAATTTGTGTTACAATTTTCATGATATAAAATTTCAAGGTTATAACTTTTGAAAGTCTTTTTTCATGGTTCATGGTATGAAAATGCATAATGTAATAAACATATTTCATGATTACAACTTTTAAAACATTTTTTTCCATTGTTCATGGTGTAAAATCGTTTGGTGTAACATGCAAATTTTATGATCATACATGTTTTCATGGTAACAAAAGGTTTTTAAGTTAGTGATGTGAGTGATGTGACATTTTAAAAACAATAGGATTTTAATGACATAATAACATCATTTTTCTCTTGAACTATGTATTGTATAATTTTGTCATAAACAACTTTCATGGTGTAAATTTTCAAAGTTACACATTTCATGGTGCATTTTTTCATGGTTATGGATGCAATTTCAAAGTTTTTGATGGTTACAATTATCATATTTCATGGTTATAGGTCGCATTTTTAATGGATAGAAATGACATGTTTCATAACAACATGTGACATTTTTATAAGTACATGTGCCATTTTCCATGATGTCATATTACCACTTTTGCACATGAAACATTATCATAAATGGTGAAAATAAAATAAAATTATAAGGTGAAAAATAATAATATGACAATCAAAAAATTAAAAATTGAAATTTTATGCACACAAGAAAATTTTAAACAAATTTCATTTTAAAAGGCTATCCAAAGGACACACAAAAATATGGATTGAAGGTTATTATGTAACCAATCATACTTTTTGCCCATTTTATCATGTAATGTGTTGTTTTTTTACCATAAACAATTTTCATGATGTAAAATTTAAAGGTTTTGTTTTTTGAAGTTTGTAAAACATTGTTTGTAGTATAAAAATGCATGGTGTAACTAACATATTTTAGGATTATAGTTTATAACTACGATTTTCATGATTCTTGGTAATAGAAGGCACTTAAATTACTGACATGACATTTTTAAAACCCACATGATTCGCACTTAATAATATAATAATTCAATTTTTTTGTTGCACTATTTATTGTACAATTTTATCATAAACAACTTTCTTGGTTTAATATTGGATTGAACAATTCAAAAATATCCCTCATCTCAAATGAAAATTATTTGAAAATGTACATGTAATTTTTTAAACGATCATCATAATCATTGGGAAAAGAATTGAAACGATCTCACGGTCATTAGGAAAAGAAACATGAAAGCTTTTTGAATTGAAAGATGTAAGTAATAATACCTTGCATGATATTGGGATGAACATGGCGAAATGACCTTAACCAACTCATTATAATGTTACACTATTTTTGTAGCAATTAAAAAATAATTTTGTTTTTAAATTTGTTGCATTGGATATTTTCCCAAATCTCTATTAAAATTCTTGTGTAAACAAATAGATTTATTATTAAAAGTGAACAATGAGTGGCCATTTAACTAGTTCAATTGGTCAATTTTTAATTTGATTATTTGTTTGATTGAAATATTATATGATTGGATCAAATAGAAGCTTAAAAATTTTGATAGTCTAATTGAAATGTGATTGATTAAATGAAACAATATGTGACAAAGTGAGGATGTGATTATTTAAATTAAAAAACACGTGATGTAATTTGCATTATGATTACATTTGAATGAAACAATATTACATATAGTAAAGGACATCGTGAAACATCATTTCATTCATTTATCCCGTCATCCATCCATCCATCTGTTCGGTCATCCATTCGTCTCATCATGGTCTGTTTACTTCGATGGGGTGAATAAATAGTGGAATACAAATGCAGCGTGGTGGAGAAAACAATAGGAAGAGATGGTACACATGCCAAAGCCATGCAATGACGGGTTAGATGGATGAAATGATGCTTCACATCCGTTCGATCATCCATCGATCCCATCATGGTCTGTTTATTTCGACAAGGCGAAAAAAGACCGTTGAAAAAGAATGGCATATATATATAGTGAATTGAAAATTAATAATATTTTTAACGAATGTCATCAAATTAGAAATAA
>Ga0209611_10012246_pt1 | contig 12101 bp, 9 predicted proteins | sample S1TSphgellanicum_3_FD_187693 | JGI IMG/M metagenome (GOLD analysis project Ga0209611, IMG submission 187693) | Host-associated microbial communities from peat moss isolated from Minnesota, USA - S1T2_Fc - Sphagnum magellanicum MG (SPAdes) (version 2) | ecosystem: Host-associated > Plants > Peat...
TTATTCTTTTCCTAAACTCAATTATGACATTCTAAATTTGCATTCTAACTTTACATTGCACTTCATTTTTGTAAATGCCTTTGTATATGCTTTTGTAAATTGTAAATGTCTTTGTGAATTTATTTACTAGTAGCCTAGAGGTTTGCATATTATTGTTTGGTTTTTTCCCCACTCATTGGTAGAATTTCATTTTGCAACTGATAATGGAAGAGTCATCCCAAAATGAAAATATAATAAATAATAATGATGAAATATATTCAAATGATGTTGTAATGGAAGAAAAAAGAATGGAAGAAGAATCTAAATCCAACAAAGTTTGCAAATAGAAAAAAATATTTATGTAAATGGGGGGGAAGAAAGAATTAAGGAAAACTTGAAAATTTTGAATCTTCAAATAAGCAAGTGGAGACATGATGATAGAAATGCACTATGTTGATCATTTTATTATGTAAATGGCAATAAGCCGGTGGATGTTAAATCTTCTCAATTGATGAGATTCATTATTTGTTATGCAAGTTCAGTTTTAATAACAAATGCCAAAACACAAGTAAGGAAAGGTTTGATATTGTATAACAGTGAAAATGGAATTATTACATTAAAAAAAATGTTTATGCAAACTGTTGTATGATTGCAAAAATATTTGAAAAAGAAATAAATAGTCAGTTAAAAACTATGGAAAAACAACCTAGAAAAAAAAACCTCATGTAAATGGAACCATTATCTCCAATTTCTTTACTACCAAAGATTCTTATAAGAAAGATAATGTGTAGCAGAAACAATTTTTGGAAGATTTAACTCCTTTAATTGTTGAAAACCATTTGCTAATGCATTTGGTTGAAAGTCAATGGTTAAAGAGATTTAGTCTACATTTGTGTCTAAGGGTTAATTTGTTGGAGTTGGTGGAAAAAACTAAACAATTGTATATTTTACCGAATTTAACATATTGTTATTTTATAATAGCAAGTTTTAATTTGTGGATGTCAAAAGGGGCTTATGACATTTTTGCCCCCCCCCCTTTTTTTTGGAGGCCTAATTGGCAACCAAACATATTACAATTGGGCTTTTCAAAACATTTGATACCTTTGGGCATGCATTAACTAAATATTTAACTAAGTTACTAAACAAGTATGATTTGAAATTTTTTTTGCATATGTTAAAGATGAAGGATCTAATTTAAACTCTATGACTACAACATTAAAGTTAGTTGTAAGTTGTGATATTTTAGGTTTGGCCGACAATTTACAAGGTAGTTATTTTGGCCATGCATTCTTTAAGGCTTGTTAATATGCTTCAACTAATGAAAAACTTTGTAAGTGTTTTAAATATGTATTTGTCAAAAGTACCCAATTTGACATAAATAAATGCATAATTTGGTCAAAAAAGTTAGGGAAGGGCATACAAAAATGGAATAAGGGTTGTGTAAATTTGAATCTTCCTAAAAAAAAATTGAACATTATAGTTAAAACAAGGTTATCATCAAAATTTTAATATTTCCTTATTTATTTTGATTTTTGTTAAGATTTTACTACAATGTAGATTTGATCATTTGTTGTTTTTTTTGTAGGTTTACCAGCAAAATCATTCTTTTTCAAGAGATTTTGTAGTTTTAAAATGCTATAATGTTTTATTATCGTAAGCAAAGTTCAATGAAGATGACAACCAAAATTCCAACCCCACTAATAGAAATTGGCCAAAATGTAACCACTCTATTTGTGACTACATGTGATTATTAATTATTTGTAATTACATTTGGACATTTTTGCAACTATTTCTTCTCTTGGTCATATTTGCGACTACACTACAACTACTTTGTGACTATTTTGATGTTCATCCTTCCATATGAACAACATTTAGTTTGGTTTTCATTCAAGAAGAACAATTTATGTCCCGTTAATTGCAAATGTGATCAATTTACTTACAACCTTATGAATATACAAAGGTGTATTTTGTAAATTCTAAGGATTATGGTTAGGTGTATTAAGATTTATAAATGTATATTTTGAATGTATATGAACAACCATATTACATGTATATTCAAATAATATTGTTGGCATAAATGGCCTCAATATTATGGTTAAACTAATTTGCGTATATTTTGAGTATATTAAAATTTTATATAAAATATTGACTAAATATATTGCCGTATTACAAGTTTATACAAACCATTTTATTATACTTATCAAATTTATTAAAATGACATTTATTATTATTATTATTATATATTTATATTAATTACATGTAATAGAAAATTAAATTTCAATATCATCTTTCACTATTTTTTTAAAATAGTAATATTTTATTACATAATGATCATAATGATGATGATGATATTAGAATGATAGGAAAAATAATTATATAATTACTGAAATAATTACCAAAAATTTAATAAATAATAGATAACCTAGGTTAACTACAAATTACATTATTATTAATATTATTATAAGTAATCAATTATGAAATGTTACTATATTATAATAATTACCAAGAAAAATTAATATATAGTTTTGCATTTTATATTTCAAATTTATAATTAATATCAAGTCATTATTAATAATTCAAAGAGTAAAATCAATTACTGATATATTTTTTATTTTCAGTTTTATTATTTTATAATAATTACTGTAGTATTTAGAATGGAAATCCAATAAATTAATATACAAATGAAAAAAATATTTTCGAAGGAAAAATATACTTATTAAAAATATAGAATATTTACTGTAATAGTTCACAAATAACTATAATGAATGAAGTAATAATAAAAATAATAAAAATAAAATAGTTAACCTTGGCTACCAACTAGCTACAATAATAATTGAATTAATGTTATTTTTACTATTAAGTATTTACATTTATATTTATTCAGAACTATAAAAATGAAAATAACTATGGGAATAATTATAATAAAATAGTTAGCCTAGGCTAGGTTTTAATTATATTATTCGATTTTAAAAAACTACTATATATTTTTATAATTATCAATTACTGAGTATTTTAGTTATTATAGTAATTTATTTGGTTATGAAACAATAATTATTTATTTATTTATAATTAGCTAATTATTAGTTAATGAAATTGGTTGATAGATCATTATAATTCATATATAATTAAAATTAAATGTAATTAATGTTTCTCTAGCTAACAAATTATGTAATACTTAATAATAACTAATAATATAATTAATTTAGTAATCATAATACATTGATGATGATTATTATAAATAATTAGTTAGTTTATAATTTAGTTGTTAATTAATTAATTGGTAACTTATTAATTTATTTTTCTACATTTTATTCATTAAATAATTAATAATTTTATTAGTTAAGTAGTTAGTTAGTTAGTTGTCACTTACCTATTTAAGTATATATTTTTCAAGATGAAAATGAAAAGCAAAACATATGGGAAAAACCTTTTAATTGCAAGTTATTTGCAACTACATACTTAAATGTTGATTTAAATTAAATTTGGAAAAATTCAATTAGTATGCCACATGGCAAATTTCTATTGCACCACGTGTTACAATCTAAACCATCCAAACACAAAAAATTATATGTTTTAAATTATTTCAAAATAATTATAAAATATTTTTAATTATTAAAAGTTGGGACACGTGGCAATACATAATTTGTTCCCATTGTTCACCAAAAAAGTTGCATGTTAGTTGCAAGCAATAATACGTATATGACAAGTCAAAAAATGAACGCGTAATTCGTTGACTTTTTCTTTCATCCAAAATTCATTATCATTTACGATTAATGTTAATGCAATTATTTAGATTTTAGCTACAAATGTTGATTGCAACTAAAAATTAATCACAAGGACTAGTTGCAAAACGGCCATTTTCTACTAATGCCCTTTTGACATGGCATATTTGTCAAATTGTTGTTGGTTGTCTCTTCCTTATTGTAATGACTTGTACTTTAAACCAATTTAAGGGACAATGGTTGTTAAATGATGCCTTTCATTCTACCATTTCCATGAGTTTGAAATTGATAAAAGAACAAAAAAATGCACAATCTTTTTAGACCTTAATGGAAAAGGATTTTGGTTGGACATTTGAATTAATTTGTTTAGCTTCCAACATTAAATTAGAGATCACTATGAGAAAATCATGTCTATTGTAACTTGTTTATCTAGTTGTAATCTAGTTGTATCGTACATTTTTTAGTTGTAATCTAGTTACATTAGACACTTTTCAGTTGCATCGGACAACTTGTAACGACACAATTTTCTCATAGTGGGTTGGTGGATTTCCAGATAAGTTTATTTCTTTCTTGAGGAAATTTGATGAAAAAAAACATAATATGTTAGTTCTAATGTTGGAACTAAAATTTAAAAGCCTTTGTTTAATGTCTTCTTTCATTGGTCATGATCAAGGAGTAACAATTGTTGAGCAATATAATATGATATCATTATATGTTATGTTCATGAAATGTTATTATCATTTGCATCCATCGATAAAATATAATAATGGTTTTGCTAATCAAAGAATAGATGATGATAACAATTTGGATTTTTTCAAATGACAATAAGGAGTATTAAGTCGAGAAAAGACCTTGTTACAAGAAATTTGTTGGTTTTTCAGTGTTATCAGGTGGATGTGAAGGAGATCAAATGTCTTCTTTGATGGTGGGAGAAATATGAAGCCATGTTTCCCATAGTTTGGTTTCTTGTTTATCAAATATTAAGGATTGTTGGTTCCCAAATAGAGATTGAAAGGATCTTTTCCTTGGCTACAATCCTCACCAATTTGAGAAGATGTCATTTACAATTATAAAACTTAGACTAATTAATTTTTGTGAACAAAAATTGGCCTAGTGATTATAAAGTTGGTTGTAAATCCCCTTTTAACCTTTTAGATTTTATTGGGATAAATGTAAACCTAGAAGAGGAGTTGGAACAATTTGAAGGAGTGTTGAAGGTAGATTTTATTGAAATCGGAATTTTACTAGAATGTGAATGAAACCAAATTTTCCCTACTGAAATTGATTTAGCGAATTTCCCCTGCTGAAAATTTTATTATTGAAACTAATTTTTATTATTGGTTTTAAACTATGTATATTTATGACCAATTTTTTTGGGATTAGGTTAATTGCTTGTTCCATTATTTCTATTTATTTTTTTTGGAGGTGCTTAAGACATTGTCCCTTAATGGATTGTGCATGAAAATATTTTTAAAATTAAATTTTTCTTTTTCTTGCCATACTATTGTACATAAAAATTTTGTGTAGTTTTCTTTTGTATGTTTTGAGTATTTTGACTTTTTGGTATACAAGTCTTCTTCCTTGTATTTTTGCTTCAAGTTTATTTTTGCAGAGAACTTATGAAATTGTCATACTAAATTTGATAGTCCCCTTTGTGTTGAAGCGTTTTGCTTACCTAAGGAGAGTAAAAAGATTTTAACTTCTACTCTTTTATTGTATTGCTTTCAAAACCCGGTAGTTCATTAGGTGGCCTTAACATTTGGTGACCATACCACATATAGTGAATCCAAAATTTCTAGTTCATTATCATTCCTATTTGGACAAATATTGGTTAGAACTATTTGACTATACTAAAAACAAACCTCAAATTTATTATTGTTGTTGTTTGACAAATAAAAATAAAAAACTAAAATAACCCATAGATCACAACTTTTTTTTTCTATTCATTTACAATATGCCTATGCTAATAAGAAATATGAAGAAAAAAATGGAGTAGGTTTTGCAAGAAAGTGTTGAGTAGGGCACATAAGTAACTTGGAATGACTTGAGTAGCTAAAGATTGACCTAGAGGAGGCTATGACTGTTCATAGTGGGGAGCAAAACGAATTGGAGGTCGTTATCAAAAATACTAAACTGAAAACTATACGAACTACTAAAAATCATCCACCGTAATTGAAACGCATCAAGAATGAATCGAAAACTCCACGGGAACTGATTTGGGATCTTATCAAAAATAAATTTTTTTGGTACTATGAGACTATTACGACAAGTCCACATGCCAAATATAGCAAAATTAATTGATTCTAGAGGCAAATTCACGAGTTACGTAGGTTTTAGGGGAAAGAACCTTCTAATGAAATATGAAACATGCAATCCTTAAGGATGAACATTTCAGATGAAAAAGAGTCTAGTAACCCCTATTTTTAACATTTGTGTTTCTCTTCATGCATTTCCAGCTTGTATTTTTTTGTCAAAGTTCGAGTCACTAAACATATTATTATTTTTATTCGTCTGGTAATGTGCCTACACAAATAGTACTAATAGAATCTGATCATAAACCTTATTCAATATCATTACTTGTTCAAAGTCTAGTTCTGAATGTTCAAAATTCAGTTTATTTTTTAGCATTACCAAATGTAGGTTTAGGGTTTAGGGTTTAGCTTGTAGAGAGCCAATTATTTCATTTGTTTCTATTCTACATACTGGAAATGTCATGGAGCATAATTCAATAAGTTTTTTAAATTCAATGTATTTTCATGTTAAACCTTATACATTGTATTTTGGTTTTGGTTACGGGGGCATAGGGAGTGTTTTTACAATGTGGCCTCCTATGTCCGATCCTTTAACTAACCCCACAACACCATCAAAATCGGTTTGCACAAACTAAGCTTGTAATAGATTGTAGAGAGCCTTCAAATGAGGAAAAGAACTATTCCAAAAGAAAGCACAACCCTAGGATGCCACGAATCATTCCTATCAGAAAACCATACCATGAACGGAAAGGCAAACCATCCCCAATTAGAGATGCTTGTAGATTGCCTATTAGTAGATGGGGTGTTCTGATTAACAACAATAGTGATGGACCTTTCAATAGTGGCAATAATGGGCCTCTAGGAAAGGAAATCCAAAAGGTGGTGGTAGTGGACCCTTGAGAGACCAAAACCCAAGACCATATGCCATAAGACCAACAGGGCCGTGGATAGGGTTTACCTGGAATATATGGTACCTTTCATGGTATCCTATCTAACCCCCTATAACACCAAATCCTCCACTAATTAGGAAATCATTACCATACCCCATCTACAATGTAGGAATAGATCCCGATGCACATGTTTGAATTCTTCGCAAGGCCATTCAGGCCAATGGAGAAAATAATGATGTTGCTATCAGCAATTTGTTTTGTTTTACACTTCATGATGCCATATTGAATGGGGGAAAAATTCTATGAAAGCCCATCCAGTTTGTAGATTTGAACCTTATGGTAGGACCCCGGGGTTCCAAATAAAATTAAAACGCCAAAGGCAATTAATTAATTTTTGCGCTAGCGATGGTTGCCCCATCGCCCGGACAATCCAAACATGATTGCAATCATGTCCAAGCGTTGCGTTGAAGACTACTATGAAAAGTTGAATGAAAAGTTGAATGCACGTTTGTGTACTTTAATTGGATATCGACATGTGGAGGACGACACCAATAAGCAAAATGCAAATGGCTCTTCAACACGTTGAAGCATTCTTGGTCACCTTCCCTAAATCTTTCCTTGCGTGAAGATGGGAGCAGAATATCATTCGCTACCTTACCGTTGATGAATTGGCATTCGCATTCGACCAGCTGCTGGAGACATAGAACACCTCTTCATCATTGGCCACCATGACATCTTCATCATCGACCACCACAACTTCATTATCAGCGTCTGCCAAGTCCATCGCATCGGAGTTGTCAACATTGCAAGTCGAGCAGGTATCACATCAATCGGGCGAAGTCAATGGGTCCCATCAAACTGTGATTCAACGGCAACGTCGACCACCTATGAATCGGCAGGCAAACGCATTGGAACATGTCACCAAAATCAACTAGGATGTAATCGACAAAATCCATGCCAATTGGGTGTCTATGGAAACGGATCAGGTTAGTGTTGAATGGCAACAATCAGAAAGGATCATCGTGAATATGATCTAGAGCGGATTTTCGGAACATGAGATTTGAGCCGTCTTGCCCGTCGACGGTTCAAAGATCAGTTGATTGCGCAAGGTTCTGCAAGACAGTATCGACACGCTTCACACCCGCCGTCCACCGTGCGTTCCTACTCATGCACTTCATGATAACGACCTGGACACGATCAAGGTAGATGCAAAGTCTTGGGAGGTTGAAGACGGTTTCCCTTGCGTTCATAGGTGCCCGAACAATATTTTCTAGATCCGAAGTTCATGTTCACAAAGTTGTATCAGAGGTACAAGGACAAGATCGAATTCACCAATGGCGGCTATTGTGTCATATCATATTCATGCTGGATTCAGTACATCCACCTATTCTTTCTTGGCCTTTGTTTAGCTCGCACCACCAAAGATGTATGCGACTATTGCATTCGTATCAATATCCAGCTGCAACGAAACGACCTTCCTTCTAACAAACACGATAACTTGCTCTTGAAGAAACAAATTCATATGGATGCCGCCATCAACCAGCACCATACAATGTCAACTTTTGTCAAGGAGTTTGTGAAGCAACACGCTCCTGATCAGCCTATTCCCCGTACTATCATCCTCGATAGTTACGACGATGACTATGCTCATGATGTTAATGACATTGACATGACATCCACAATTGTAACGCCCACGATTCAGATTCAAATCGAGGATTTTGGTGGTAGCTTTGCCATGCCTCATTATGGGCATTCACGGCCATTGGCCGATTATTTTAACTCCAATCTAATGGTTTCAAACTTTGTTGTTGCTGACCTTACCAATGACAACGTCGACGTGCTCTTTTATGACGAACAAATGCAAAGCAAAGATGCGAATGCGCTATGCAGCTTGCGATTTACGTACCACTCCAATAAGTTCAAAACAATGCTTGAGCGTAAGCAGGCGATGCCCAAAATCCTGGTGGTCATCTTCATCAACTGCATCAGGAAAAACAAAACACAACTTGTCATGCGGTTCTTCACCCTGCTCTCCATCATGTTCTACACTAAGGTCATGTTGATTTACTTGATCCTTGGACATTCCCACAACACTACCGATCAAATCGTCACATGGTGCTGGAACGAGATGAAGGGCAAAAACTTATACATTCCAATGGCTATCGTCAAGGCCGTCAACCAAGTCAAAGGAGTCAATGCAAAGTTTATTGACCATCATGACTCTTATCGCCCTTGTTACGTCAGTTGGGATCAAATCCTAAAGAAACATTTCAATTAACTTCCAACTTGATATACATTCAACTATTTTTTCAAGTTCAATAGGGCTTCATGAACATGAGATCGCTGAGTTCGACCCCAGATAGTTTGGTTGTGTACGTCCCACTAATCAAGGCGTCAAGTTTGGACTTGATTAAGAGATCAATTTTGTCTGATTTGTTTGGTGCTAATATCATTACAGTTGAACAGGCAGCACGAATTCCCATACAACTACAAATTGACCAATGTTAACCCTATCTAACAAAAAGTTGATTTCATTGGGGAAGAAGTATTTTTCGATTCCGCCCCAAGACCTACCGTACTATTTCGAAATTCCACTAATTCTGCGTGCGCAACTCGATCAAACAGAACAGAACCAAAAGCAGGCCCCGGTGACACGCCAAAACAACCGCTAGCATTAAACAATTGATGCAATGATCGAATCAACGCCAATGATGGTGAAGGCAAGTTTGGGTCGCCCAAAGAAGGTAAAGACAATGGAGGTCGGGCCAGCTCAAAAGTCCATCTTATGCTACTTCTCCCCCAAACCATAACTAACTCACAAGGCTAACCCACAATATAAAGTACCTTACAATTTCAAAATGATTAGCTAGTCGTGTAGATCTCAGTGAATGTAGTAGATTGCCACCATCTTCGACTGAATCAGACTTGTATTGATGTTGCTATGGTCTTTATGCGACAATTGGGTCCATATGGGACCCCGGGGTCCAATCATGAGGTTCATTTGAAGAACATGAGGTTGCATTCTATAAACCCTACTAAAAAATACAAATGGATGAACAAATGTACATGGCATTACAAATGATAAAGCAAGGCAAAGACAAGAAGGTGGAACTATATTATGAACATGTACTAAAATTAACAAACTACCTTTAATCAAGCAAACAACAATTTGTTGACCACTTTCTTTCAAGCAAGATTATAGCCATATCTCTAAATAACCACAATGGGGATGAAAAGGGACACCTTGGTCAAACACAAGGAAATTGCAATCACTTGTGAAGAAAGTATGGGAAATGCCAATGAATACCATAAATTATTGGAACCATCAACCAAGTAGGACAAGGCTAGTGAAGGAAGGCGAATAGATTTGATTTGCAGTCAATGTAATAAATCAAGACATTCCAAGGAGCATTACCATTGGAATCCAAACAATTCAAACAACAAACTTAAAAACAAAAAGGAGGTAGCAATGAATGGAATTTTGACACAAACTCGTGGTAGTATAAGAAATAAATATGATAAAAAAAGAGGTTGCGAAAAAGCAAACAAATCTAGTTCCATCATTTATTGTTGTTTCATCTATAAATCCGTTGAACATGTAAAACTTATGACTACCTTCATAAGGATGTAGCTCAAACAATGTTTAGAAAAAAATAATGGTGGCTGCATCGAAGAAGGATGATGTTGCTATCAACATGGTTTTAGTAGTTACCACCCGTAGTCAGATACCATAAAATGTGGTATTCAAGGAGGAAAAACCTCACAAGAACAAGAGTTTGGTTGATTAACAATAGGAGGAAAAACTTCAACATTCATTTGAATAAGTTATTCAGGACCTACAACAAAACGAGTCACCTAGAGCTAGTACGCAAACTTTAGTTAAAACCAACCTCACAAATAATTTCGATTTGGATATTGAGAATCAAATTTTCGAACCTATTAGATCCATTAAACCTACCGATTTTATCAATTTTGTCGGATCTACTAAACCTACCGGTTTTATTAGTTCTACCAAATCTACTAGTGCTATCAGTTTTATGAATTCAACCAGATCTATCCACTAATAAAAAATGACAATTTTACAACTAGTCCTTACAACTAATTTTTAGTTGCAAGTGACATTTGCAACTAAAATCTTAATAGTCGTGTTGGACCAATTGCATTTGACACTAATCACAAATGACAACAAATTTTGGAAGAAAAAAAATCAACAAAATACACCTTCATCATTTGACTAATCATATGCGTATTGTCATTTGCAACTAGGATGCGATTTTTTTGGTGAACAATGGGAATAAGTTATGTGTTGCCATGTGTCCCAACTCTTAATAATTAAAAATATTTTATTCTTATTTTGAAATAATTTAAAAATAATAATTTTATGTTTGGATGGTTTAGATTGTGACACATGGTGCAATACAAATTTGCCATGTGGCATATTAATTGAATTTTTCCAAATTAAATTTAAATCATTATTTAAGTATGTAGGTTAACTAAGTACCTACCTACCTATGTACCTAACTACCCGTTTAAGTTAAACATCTATTTACCTACCTAGGCTAACAACCTACTTAAGCATGTAGGTAGATAGGTAAAAATATAGGTAGGTAAGTTAGGGAAATATGTAGTTAGGTGTAAATACATGAATATTTATTTTTTATTTTTGGTTAAGTCATTTTTATTGATTCATCCAATATGCCCATGTTTTCAGATATGAAAATGTAAAGATAAAACATTTACAACTTGCAACTAAAAAGTTTATCCCATATGTTTTGGCTTTCCTTTTCATCTTGGAAAATATATAAGTAAATAAATAAATGACAATTAACTTGCTAATTAATTAGCTAAGTAATTAATTAATTAATTAACAAATTAACTAATAAAATTACTAGCTATTTAATGAATAAAATGTAGAAAAATAAATTAATAAACTAGCTAATTAACTAATTAATTAACAACTAAACTAAAAATTAATTAATTCACTTTATAAATTATTAGTTGAACGAATTAGTTATAGTAATAATCATCAATATAATATGATTACTGAATTAATTGTATTATTAGTTACTATTAAATATTACTTCATTTATTAGCTAGATAAATAGTAATAATATATAATTTTAATTATATATTAACTATAAAGCTTTATGAACCAATTTAATTAACTCATAATTGGCTAATATTGAAATAATTAGCTAATTATTCATAACTAATTAATTACTATTTCATAACCAAATAAATTAATATAATAACTGAAA
>Ga0209611_10012247_pt1 | contig 12101 bp, 12 predicted proteins | sample S1TSphgellanicum_3_FD_187693 | JGI IMG/M metagenome (GOLD analysis project Ga0209611, IMG submission 187693) | Host-associated microbial communities from peat moss isolated from Minnesota, USA - S1T2_Fc - Sphagnum magellanicum MG (SPAdes) (version 2) | ecosystem: Host-associated > Plants > Peat...
TCTAGAGCAAGGAATAGCAAGGCAAACCCTTGGTAGGTCTTTAACTCTTGCCCATAACGTAGTACGCGAAGTACTGTGAGTTGGGTCAGATTCGAGCTTTTTCAGAGCTTTACGCCTTTTAGCCATGGGTTTCTGACAGGATTGACCACAAAATGCTAGAGTTAAAAATGATTAGTATGACTAGCTACTACCATTGTCAAGCCTAAAAGCACCCAAAAATCAAGTTTTAAGTGAGAGGTGTAGCAGATGGAAAGAGCTATAGTTATAAGTAAATCGACTCCCAGCAAGAGTCAAAATCAATTTAGTTATACTCTCCGAACTGCATTGGCATGGGTTTTTGGAAAACTTGGTTTAGTACTCCCGAATCTGTCGCTGCTACCAAAACAGCACCCTTTGAAGAGCATACAGCGGAAGTTGCAGGCAACTCTACCCTTAGTAGTGATAGTATCGTTTTCAGTACGGAGCGAGACATTGACCTGTACGAATTAGAAGAACTCTGTGACGCAGTTGGTTGGTCACGTCGCCCTTTGCGAAAGGTCAAAAAGGCGATAGAGCACAGTTTTTTAGTCGTTTCGATGTGGCAAGTCCGAGGCAGCCATCGTCGGCTGATTGGTTTTGCTCGTGCGACTTCCGATCATGCATTTAATGCTACAATCTGGGATGTAGTTGTGCACCCCGATTTTCAAGGTAAGGGTCTAGGTAAGGCGCTGATGAAGTATGTCCTGAAAAAACTCAGGCATGAGGAGATTAGTAATGTCACTCTCTTCGCTGACCCTCATGTAGTGGATTTCTACCGGACTATGGGCTTCATGTCTGACCCAGAAGGGATTAAAGGGATGTTCTGGTACCCCCACTAATATATAGATATAGGCAAGATCCTCCTTAGAATTTAGGAGTATACTACTCAATTCTTTACTGAGACTTGAAAAAAGTAACTTGCAATCCTATATGTTATGTAATAGAATGGATATCATACTCATACTAGAGTATGTAAGTTAACCCGGGATGTAGCGCAGCTTGGTAGCGCGCCTGCTTTGGGAGCAGGATGCCGCAGGTTCAAATCCTGTCATCCCGATTTCTCTATATTGAAAAAATCAAATTGGTAAAGGGTGTTAGAAATAGTGGAAGTGATATAGAAACTTATAGGGAATTAGATTACTTGCTTTGCAGGTGGGAACGATTAGTAAAGTCTTAGTGTCATCCATAGATTAAAGAAAGTTAACACAATGTAACTATTCACTGCCAGGTCAAGGAAAAATTTACTTCTGAAGACAGCATATAATAGATATATATCTGGACCTCGCGTGTGAATAAGTAACTAAACAGAAATATTTACAAACTAATATCTAGACTGGATAATGGTTCCAGCCCAGATTTTCTGTAATTAATTCTGTTCAAGTACTTAGCACAGTCAGAAAGAACAGAAGAATAAGTATTATAGTAAATCCCAGTTTTTTACAACTTTAAAGGATTGCTGTATAACTAAAACTAGTTATTGTGGGAAATATCTTACCATTTTACCCAATTATAGGCGTTTTGATTAAACTATTAATGTGAGGAGCAGTCATGAAATCATTGGTTCGCTGGGGCATAACTTTAGGTCTAGTTGGGACTACTTTCATAGGAACGGTCTTTGTCCCTAATATCCCAGTGTTGGCATTATCAGAACAGCAAATCAAGGAAAAACTAGATTCAGTACCTGTATATTTGATAACTAATAAGAATGGTTTACCTTTGAGTCGTAACCTGCCTAATAGTCCAGATGGGAAAAAAGGTGGCTCAGTTACAGGGGTATACATGAGCAGACAGGATGCCTTGACATCTATCAACGAGCTTGAAAAAGCCAAAGGGAAAAATCCGAAACTAGATGAAATATTGAAAAGCCTACAGGTGACAGCAGTTCCTCTAGGCAGTATATATCAGCAACTAGAAGAAACTAAAAATCAGCCGAATCGGTTGTTATTTGCGTTTAAACCTGACAATAAAGAGATTCAGGGAGCATTGGAATTACTGCGCCAAAGTGGTCAAAAAGTAGATCAGTTCAAGAGTATACCTGTATTTGCTGTGAGATTTGCTCCGGATAAGGGGTATGTACCAATTCGAGCTACAGATAATAAGCAACTAATACCGCTATATTTAAGCGAGGCAGACGCAGAAGGTTTACTAAACCAGGTAAAGCCCAAGTTTCCCCAGGCCGATATCCAAGTCATAGATGTAGATGGAGTCATTCAAACCTTACAGGATAAAAACGATGACTGGCTAACACACGTCTACTTGGTGCCATCTCCAGAATCTAGACAATACATCCAAACTTTACCCAAAAATCAAACTCGGTAATGTAACTTTGAGCAATCAGCCGTGAGAATTTTCAGGGAGTTGGCAAAAGCTGACGGCTGATTGCAACTGGTAATTGGTCTAAATACTTCAGGCATGGCAGAGCTTCCTGGTTTACAACTATGGCAGTGGCGGCAGAGGGCAATCCAACAAGCGATCGCTGCCAATATACCACCTAGGGAAATAGACTGGCTATTACAAGAGATAGCGGGCTTAGATCGACTAGCACTGCGGCTAGGATCTTTTCCAAAGCAGATAGAGTTATCTTTAGAAGAATTAGAGCAGTTGTGGCAGAAGCGATTGCACGAACGTTGGCCAGTGCAGTACATTGCTGGGGCAACGCCTTGGCGTAAGTTTAAACTGGCTGTGTCGAATGCAGTTTTAATACCCAGACCGGAAACAGAATTTTTAATTGACTTAGCCGTTGCCAGCAGTGAAGGTAAAGGGCACTGGGTAGATTTAGGCACTGGGAGTGGAGCGATCGCTCTAGGTTTAGCCGATGCCTTTCCAGAAGCTACAATCCATGCCGTTGATTTTAGTTCGGCAGCATTAGCCATCGCTCAAGCCAATGCTGAGAATTTAGGTTTTAGCCAGCGCATTCACTTTTATCAAGGTTCTTGGTGGCAACCGTTGACCTCCATGAAATGTCAATTTAGGGGGATGGTATCAAATCCACCCTATATTCCCACCAAAATACTGCCCAGCTTACAACCAGAAGTAGTCAACCATGAGCCACACCTAGCTTTAGATGGTGGTGCTGATGGTTTAGATTGCATCCGTCAGTTAATAGAAACTTCCCCTACTTATTTGCAGCCCGGTAGTGTCTGGTTAATTGAAATGATGGCAGGACAAGCAGACGCAGTCAGGGAACTACTGCAAAGACAAGGGAGCTATACCAATATTCAAATTCATCAAGATTTAGCAGGAATTGAACGGTTTGCCCTGGCTTATGTGGCTTAATGAAGCAGGGGTAAGGGACTTCCAACTAAAAAAATATCGAATTTCCAGGGGAGCAGAGGGAGTAACAGTTGTGTTGAGTCCATAAATTGGGATAATTTAATTTCTGGAAGTCCCTAATTGATTGTTTCCCAGGTTCGAGCCTACATTCCCCACTTCCCACTGGCACATTTAATATCCTACATTCCCGCCATAAGAACGTAATTAACCTTAACTTGCCTCTGTGGCAGTTACAGGTACTTCAGGCGATGCTACTGCCTCTTTCTTCTCCGATTGTGTATCAGTTGATGGTTGTATTTGTTGGAGATGAATGTTATTTACTTGGGTAATAAACTGCTCGATCGCTTGACTTAACTTTTGTTGCTGTTCAGCTTCATCAGTAACATCATAGCAACGATAAAGTGGTGTTATGCCTAAGATAAACTTCTCTTGTTCAGCCTCTAACAATTCAACTGCTTTATTAGCGGCAACCCAATTTTTCTGGAAAGGGAAAGAGGTGACAATACTGGCAACTATGGAAGCAATGGCTGGACAGATTACGGGCAACCATTTTAGCCAAGTTTGTTCTGCTTCTAATTTATCTACTAGCACCAAAATCGGTGTTACACCCGACAAAACCACGGTGGAAATTTGCAAAAAATAGTAAAGGGATCTGGCTAGATTTCTAGCTTTTTTATAGTCATCAATTAAGTTTTGACAATATTGTAAAGCTTTAGCTCTAGCGGGGACAATGGTGTTTTTATCCAAGGAATTACTATTGCTTAATAAAGATGTGTAGAGTTCAGCTTGTTGGGAGAGGTCCGATATCTCTATAGCCTTTCTGGCCCTTTCAACTGAGCCTCTATTAAGGATGAACAAAAAAGATGCAACAGTGAGAATACTTATTCCAAGTATCACATATTCTTGACTGTTGTCATAAAAATAGATAACGATGACAGTACTGACAAGAATAGCGGCTAATAAATAATCAATTAATCGGAGAAAAGGTAACATTTTTTACCTAAAACTAGGGATGTTTATTCAGTGATGGTGGCAGGTTTCTTTTAGTTGTGCTGCTAAAAGGTAATTGTATCCGAAGTGTCCACTGTCAGATCTGAATTTATTGTTTAAATTTAAGTACTTAGGGGCAGATGAATAAAGATAGAATAGAACCTCTTCTAAATAAGGGGTTCTATCGTTTTGAGTCAAAATAGGTACAAAATCCCTACGCTGCGGTAGAAAATTGTGGGGTAGATTTGTAAACTAACCCCTGAAGCTCCCATTTTGTGCGCTGTATGGCATCTAAATTCACCCTGTGGAATTTTTCAGCAAACCCTACTTAGGGCTTGCTCAATATTGCTAGAACCTATTCTAAATAAGGGTTTCAATCGTTTTTATTCCAGACAGGTGCAAGACTATGGTAAATACATGTTCAAAATCCCTGCACTTTGGTAGAAAATCGTGGGGTGAATTTGAAAAACCAACCCCCGAAGTCCTCATTTTAGGCACTGTGTGTCACCTAGACTCGATTTGTGGAGTTTTTCAGCAGACCCTACTTAAGTCTCATTTTCATCACTTAACATTTGTAGTAGCTTACGGGCTACAAGAACACCAACGACAGCACCACCAACTAATTCAATTGCTCGCACAGCGGTTTTACTTGTGTTGTTACTGGTGAGGTAACGCTGAAATATCTCTTCATTTAACCATTGGGCTGTAGCTTTAAAGTTATGTATAGGTGTGGGCAGAAGCTCGATATAGGTACCTTGACGGATTAAGTGACCGATTTCACCTGTGACTTCAAATAGGTCAGAAATATTTGCTCCGGCATTATTTAGCCCTAATTTAAGTAAGGTGCCACGAATGTTAACTTGAGCCGGGTTGACTTCATATCCTAAAGCCAGTGCTTTTAAATTATTGGCGATCGCGTACCCCTGCTGATAGGCTACCTGTGCCGTTGGTGGTAGCGGGTGATTTTCTAACACCGCACAATCACCACCAGCGAACACCTCTGGGTAGTCGGGTAGTTGCAAGCTAGGTGTTACCTGTAAGCGACCATGCTGATCACGGTGTTCGGCTGGTATCGACAAATTTTGGAGTAGGGGATTAGTAGTAGTCCCAGTTGTCCAAATTGTTGTATAAGTTGGCAGTATTTCCAGCTTACCTTGACACTGGTACTCCACTGCATTGGGCATCACAGCCGTAACTGTTGCCTGCAACAGAACCTCTACAGGTATAGTTCGTTTTTGCAACTCCCCTTGGGCCGTTTCCCGCAGATGACTATTAATATCCCCCTTCAGGATTTCCTCACCCCGATTTAGCAAGACTATGCTGATTTCTTCGGGGTTACCATTCATCGCTGCATACCAATTGGGTAATAAGTCAGCCAAAGTAGCAGCCATTTCCACACCAGTTGGACCTCCACCAACCACCGCTACTGTTAATAGTTGAGAACGGATTTGAGGGTCCTGGATATCCATCGCTGTTTGCAGGCACTGGTGTAGATGTCGGTCAAGAGCGATCGCATCTTTTTGCGTCCAAAAAGGTAGGGCGCTTACATCTGCTCCCTCAACATTAAAATAGCCCGTGATGCTACCTACGGCTAACACTAAGTTACTGTAACTATAGCAGTCACCGCTGCTTAATTTAACCTGCCGATTTTGCAAGTCGATGGAATCTACTCTATCCTTAACAAAGATAACTCCACTATCCCTAAGCAATTCCGGCAACTTTGGTAAAACCTGCATTCCATCCATTTCAGTACTAAAATACTCATACAGCAAAGGCTTAAAACAGAAGCGTTCATTTTGATCAATCAGAATTACTGAACGAGGGTAATGGTGATGGCTCAGGTGTAAAGCTGTGAATAGTCCAGTGAAGCCACCACCGACAATTACAGTTTGATAAATTGGGTTAGTCATAGTAGGCAGAGGGGCAGTTATTATCGGGAGCAGGTAGGGAGCAGATTGATTCTGTTGTCCCCTAATCTAAAATTAAGAGTTCGCTTCTTCTAAGAACAATTTCAACCTGTGAGCAAGAAAAGTATTAAAACCAGACTGAGGAAAAACGCAAAGATTAGCGCATATTCAAAGCGACGACTAAAAAAACCCACAGCGGCAATTACGCTAAAAAATAAGATTGCAATGCCGATGTACTGCTGGCGTTGCCATCCTTTAGCGACTAGAGTTTCATTATCGGGTTTCTGAGTAGCGGGGACTTCTTGAATTGTCCGAAGCTGCTTGGCTGGAAAGGATTCTTTGATGTCGCGTTGAGTACTTATCATATTTTTTCGATAGTAAGTGGTAATTAGTTGGTTCTTCAGTACATTTTATGCTAAATCGATGGGTTAATGGGAGGGAACTCTTAACAGGGAAAAGATTTGAATTTTTGATTTTTTACATAAGATTAATAATTATCTTACCAGGGCTAGCGCGTCTTAAAACCTCTTGACAAAAGGGTTGGTCAGATCTGAGTATAGGAGTAATGGATTGGTGTACGATAACAAAAGTTAAATTTATCACCAGTGTAAATATCAGTTCAAGAAAATGTCAGTATTAGAGATCCTCCTAATCCAAAATCCAAAATCCAAAATTGAGCGATTCGTTCTCTCCATAGTCCACAGAACTTTGGTGTACTGCGTCGGATTGCACTCAACGCAATCAAGGTGCGAAGCTTCATTTAAGCGTAGTATTCGCCAAAAGTCCCGAAAAGCAGGTATGAATGATTTGTATATGCTGACCATCTTGTTTGCTTCTCTACCAACTTCTTCCTCTCCTATTTAATTCCTTTTGTCAAGCACGTTTGAGACGCGCTAGCCCTGATTATCTTACTGGACTATTTTTATTAAATGTTTTCTCGTTATCCATCTTGGTAAAATTAATTAAAAAATGCAAGAAGCTTAATATTACTGCTTTATAATGGTTATTTATTCACCGAAGAAAAGCTCCAGGGCAGTTCTTGCTGGACTCAGAAAATATATTTTTTGCCCTCTGCCACAGGGTCACCAAGCCCTTAAACTTATTGATGAAAAACAAGAAAATCTGGATTTCGAGACGCGTAGTCCTGATTAAATCCCCTAAATTTATTTATGGGGATTCATCGCTGCCTCCTGCCTTAAGCTTGCCAAAGGTAGAGCAGTGAAAATAGGATTATCCAGATAATGTCAACAAAGTGCCAAAATAAGGCAGTTACAGTCACACCAAAGTGACCGATTCGATAATTACCTGGGATAAAAGAACGGATAAACATGATGAATTGTAAGCAAATGCCCGTGAAAACGTGTAAGCCGTGAAACCCTGTTAACAAGTAAAAGGTAGCTCCAAATAATCCCGTATTTAGCCCAAAACTTAGACCCTTCCACTCCTGCATTTGACCAACTAAAAAGAAAGTCCCCATAACAGATGTAGTTAGCCATAACCACCGAAATTTCCGAATTTGATGATGCTTGAGGGCGTGTTCGGCAAAATAGATGACGAAGCTGCTGCCTAAGAGTACTGCAGTGTTAATTGCCGGTCTAGTCAATTCCATCCGGGGGACTCCAGGTGGTAACCAGTTAGTAGTCTGGTGGCGGAGATAGAGGTATGCCACAAAAAAAGACGCGAAAACCATTGTCTCTGAGAGGAGGAAGGTGGTGAAACCAAAAATTCCTCTTTCCTGCGCTCGATCCCCTTGGCCACTGGGGAGAAGTCTTTCCCACCAGTTCCCCGATTGTTCTAATTTATGAGTCCTCATTGTTCTATTCCTGAGGAGAATTTTCTCCAGCCCAGGCTTGAGGCTGACCGTAGCTGTAGGGGGGAAAGTTAACTGCGGGAATTTCGGCAAAGTTTTCCCTGGGTGGGGGAGACGTAGTTATCCACTCCAACCCGGTGGCCCGCCAGGGATTGTTGGTGGCTGGGATACCTCTTAGCCAGGAACTAACAATGTTGGCAATGAAGGGGAGAATCGAGATGCCGAGCAGAAACCCGCCTAAACTAGCGATGAAGTTCCACTTTGCGTACTCCGGGTTATAGGAAGAAATGCGGCGGACCATTCCCTGTAAACCCAGGGGGAACAGGGGAAAAAAGGTGAGGTTTGCGGCGATCAAAGTTAGCCAAAAGTGGATTTTTCCCCAACCCTCGGCGTACATTCTGCCAGTGATTTTCGGGAACCAAAAGTAAATTGCTCCGAAGATTGCTACTGTGATGGTGTTGTAAACGATGTAATGGAAATGACCCACAATAAAGTGTGTATTGTTAACATGGAGGTCAAAGGGTACTGCCCCCAACATTACCCCAGTAATTCCGGCAAATAGAAACATCACTACACCTGCTAAAGCGAATAGCATTGGGGTTTCTAGATGTAGTTTGCTGCGCCAAAGGGTTGCTGTCCAGGCTAATACTTTAACACCGGTGGGAACTGCTACTAGCATCGTTGTTAACATAAACAGCATTCGCATCCAATTTGGTGTACCACTAGTAAACATGTGGTGTACCCAAACCAAGGCACTGAATAAGGCAATGCCTAAGGAGGCAACTGCCACTGACCGATAACCAAATAGGGGATTGCGACTGAATGCAGGGATGATTTCCGAGAAAATCCCAAAGGCAGGTAGTGCCCAGACATATACTGTGGGATGGGAGTAGAACCAGAACATATGCTGGTAGAGAATGGGATCGCCTCCTTTGGAAGGGCGGAAGAACGGTGTGCCAAAACAGAGATCGAATAGTAGTAAGATTAGACCACCAGTGAGGGAGGGAAGGAAAAATAGTTGTAAGATTTGGGCACTTAGCACTGTCCACACGAATATAGGCATCCGGAAAAAGGTCATGCCTGGGGCACGCATCCAAACGATTGTGGTGACAAAGTTGATGGCAGTCATAATTGAGGAAATTCCCAAGAGGATGATCGCCAAAATCCAAAATAGCTGCCCATTGAGGATGTTACCTGAGGGGTTTTGGATACTCAGGGGTGGGTAGGACCACCAACCAGATTGGGCGCTACCACCAGGGAGGAAAAAGCTAGATAATAGCAGCAGACCGGCAGGGGGGACAATCCAGAAGGCCATGGCATTGAGGCGCGGGAAAGCCATGTCCCGTGCGCCGATCATTAACGGCACCAGATAGTTAGCTAATCCACTCAAAGATGGGATAATCCACAGGAAAATCATGATCGTGCCGTGCATGGTGAATAGGCTGTTGTAGAAAGAGCGATTCACCAAATTTAATTCTGGGGTCACCAGTTCCGCCCGAATTAGCATTGCTAATAAGCCTGCTATGAGGAAAAAAATAAAAGAGGTGACTAAGTACTGAATACCAATCACCTTATGGTCGGTATTAATGGTGAAATATTGCCGCCAGTTTGGTTGACTGGAGTTTGTCATAGTCATGAAATTGGGAATTATTGTGAGCTAACCATTGACTGTATGCTGTTGATGGTTCCACATAGACATCTGCCTCCATCAGAGCGAAATTTTTCCCGCTGAATTGGGAATCTCGCAGCCGATATTTGCCGACTCGAAGTGGTGTAAATGTAAATATAATCCTACGGTTAGGAATGATATCTTGCTTGATGCGGAATTCGGGGACGTAGAACCCGTGTAAGACGTCTTCTGAGTAAAAGACTAGACGAATTGTGCGATTAACGGGCAGGTGTAGTGTATCACTAACGATATTATTTGGATAGTGGAAAGACCAAGCCCACTGTTTAACAACTACGGCAATTTCCTCAGCCAAAGGTTTAGTTTCTTTGGACTTGGCAGTGTCTTCTAAAGGTACATCTACAAGTATTGGCAAATTCAAACCTTGAAAATTTAATTGCTGATAAATTTGATAACTTTGAAAGGCAATCCACAACACTAGTAAGGTGGGAATTACTATCCAAAGAGCTTCAATCTGCCAATTACCTCTAGCTGGATGCCCCTCGCTGTAGTCGTCCCTTGCGGCTCTATGAAAAATGAGGGAATATAGGATAATGCTGACAACTCCGAAGAAAATGAATGCGCCAACCGTCACCAGAAAACTAAACAGGTGATCGACCTGTTTAGCTTCCGCTGTTGCTTGGATAGGCATCCAAGAATATGCTTGTTGTCCTAGCCAATAACTAGCGATGATCAGCATCGCCACAGATGCACCCAAGAGTAAATTTTGGAAGAAATTCCTCATCTTAGTAGTAAGTTGGGATTTTTACCTTGTCGTAGCAGGTTAGCAGCGGTATTGTGAATCCCAAACTCGTCCCCCATTTGTGCTCCTAATGTGCCATGTACATACAAGACACCTAGAAGTAAAATCCCCACGCATAAGTAACTCCATTGCACTTGTCGGGGGTGATCTCTGCGCCAATAGTATCGCTGAAAACCTCGCCACACGGTCATGGAGACGATCGCCATCAATAATAAAACACCACCCACACCATGAAGGATCATTGTTTGTTCTACCCCTAAGCCCCAACTACTTTTGACGTTAGCTAGTGGGTTGGCTAGCATGATTTCAAACAAGCCCAGTGCTACGGTAAAAAATGTCACTATTGCCGCTGCTAGCAAGTTATACCAACCCGCATGGAAGAAGCCCTCACGTACCACTCTCAAGGCCAGAAATTTCAGGATCGGTTTTTCCAGGGGAAAAAGTATCCCAGCGAGATCAAAGGCGATGGCCGTGATGAACAATCCCAAGGTGAAATGTACCAAAATCGGGTGTATTGGTACTGTGTAAGGTAGTTGATTGGCACCCAACTTTAACCCCAGTTGTGAGTTGATCACAATATACCCCGATGCATTGCTTCTACTACTGGCGCAATATGTAATCCGTACACCCACACCAACTGTGTACCTAAGTAGGTCTGGAAGGATACTAGGACTAGGAGAAAAGTAGCTACACCTAAATAAGCGGGGGGAATTCTCAAGGGGTCACGCAGACGAATCACAAACCGCCAAGCCGCGATCGCTACGATGATGGCGGAAAGTGACCAACCAGTGATACTGTGCAAATTGAGTACTGATTTGACGGCTGGGTAAGCATTAGCTAGTCCAGCTTCTAGCTGACCAAAGATCACCGCTAGGAAAATTGCGATCGCGCTAACAAACAGATTCCACCAACTCACTTCTAGTAGTTGATGGTTGTGAGTCAGATAGCCTACTAAGTCACAGCTATATGAAAAAAACACCATGGCAATGACAAAGTGGATGATGATTGGGTGGATGGGATCAGGGTAAGGCAGATTTAGGTTATTAAGAGACAAGGTAGGGATATCACAACTAACATCTGTTATGCATATTATTGTTAAATTTTGCCTAGCTCATCTCTTCCTCAGGATTGAAACCCGTCTAAATCTAGGGGATATACTACGCAAGCTACAAAGTACTTCAACTAATGATAGTGGGGACCTTTCCCAGGACAGGGCAAACCTTGCAATTCAACCTTAGATGTGATAAATGTTGCAGTTAAAGCTACTAGTCAGTTAATTTCGGATTTTAGATTTTAGATTGTAGATTTGCCTGATTTTAGGTTTTGGATTTTAGATTAGGAGGAACTGAAGAATTTTAGATTTTAGATTGTAAAGATATCTGAATAAAACCAACTCTCGATAGTAACTAGTTCATTCCTAATCCAAAAACCAAAATCTCTAATCTAAAATTGTCAGATTTTAGATTAGAGAGAAAGCAGGGCAAAACGGAGAATATTGATCTGTTCTCTTCTCAATCCAAAATCTAAAATCTAAAATCCAAAATCTAAAATTCAGTCAGGAAGGGATATATACCAGGGAAATACCATGCATAGAAGATTAATTGAAGAATGGCTACCTGTAGCTGAAATTGGTGAAGAAAGCCTGAGAGAAAGGCGCTCAATGACAGCTCTACC
>Ga0209611_10012249_pt1 | contig 12098 bp, 8 predicted proteins | sample S1TSphgellanicum_3_FD_187693 | JGI IMG/M metagenome (GOLD analysis project Ga0209611, IMG submission 187693) | Host-associated microbial communities from peat moss isolated from Minnesota, USA - S1T2_Fc - Sphagnum magellanicum MG (SPAdes) (version 2) | ecosystem: Host-associated > Plants > Peat...
TATTTCTGTGAACGTGAGAACGTGTATTGAGAACTTCTTCTTGTGGGGACGTCCTGGGAACTGAGTTGGGTAGTTGTGACAAGGTGGGACCCGGGCCCGGGCGGGGCGGGCGGGTATCTCGGATGCGGAACGGCCGGCGAGTGACGTGCGGTACCGTTTGGACGTGGAGAGGGACGTGTCAATCAATAGGGGATGTCGTTGGGCGCTAATATCGAGGTCCTGAAAACAGTCCTTATTTAGTTTTTCTTTGTCTTTCTTTTCCATAATACGCGATCTTTTTCCCTTTTCTTTGTCTTTCTTTTCCCTAATACGCGATCTTTTTTCCTTTTCTTTGTCTTTCTTTTCCCTAATACGCGATCCTTTTTCCTTTCCTTTGTCTTTCTTTTCCCTAATACGCGATCTTTTGTCCTTTCCTTTGTCTTTCTTTTCCCTAATAGTGATCATTTTTTTTTTCTTTGTCTTTCTTTTCCCTAATACACTATCTCTTTTCTTTCTCTTTTTTTTTTGGGGTTGTGGCCTGGAGCTTGGTCTGACCAATGACCATTATTTGACATAATTGGCACTTGGAAGAGATTCTGCCATCGCACTAGGAACTATGTAGGACTAAGGGCCACTTTAAATGAGGGTCTAATGTCCAGGGCCCAATCAGATAGAGCAATCCTATTGGCTAAGAGCCATAAAATTGGAGTCATGGCCTTTAGATGAGGATCCAAGACCAAAAAGTGGCAAATCGAGGTTAAACCTACATGGCACCATTTTGGAGAGAAAATATATTGGCCTAAGTTCCTTGCTTGACCTCACAATGTTTTATGTGCCCCCTCACATGAATATAATAAAAGTGTAGTTGACACTTGAAAGCTTAGGGTGATGGGCATAATCTCTCCTCAAAAACAACTCTAATGTCATACTTGTGAATTAAAAATATTTCATAATGTAAGGTGCTATCATTTTGTCATTAACAAATTTTGGTGTGTTTTTGTAAGATGTTTTTTTTTGTTTTTGCAACATTAGAATGATCCTTAAGGTGGTCTTTAGCTTGGACCTTAATTTCACTCTCAATTTTCAATTTCATTTCCAATTGTTGGGTATTTTTAAATTCAAAATCAATATCAAATATTAAAATTGAGTATAAAATAACACCAAGTATTAAAATTTAGTACCAAATAACATTTATTATAAATTTAAATATCTTAATGAATAGTTAATAATATTTGTCATGGGCATGAAAATAATAAAAATACAAGATTTTCGAACCAAAATAAAAATAAGGTAGGTCTAGTTCTAAATCTAAATCATGAAACAAAACAAATAAGAACAAGAATGTGAAAATTAATTAGAAATGAGCTGATTTTTAATTAAACTGAACTATGAATTAATTAAAAGTGAACTAAAAATTAATTAAAGTGAATTGAAAATGAAATAAGAGTTAATTAAAAATGGACTAAAACTTAATTAAAAGTAAATTGAGAGTTAATTAAAAATGAATTAGGACTTAATTAAAAGTGAATTAAAAATGAATTTACATTTAATTGAAAATTAACTAAAAATGAATTGAAATTAAACTAAGAGTTAAATATAAGTTCATTCCAAGTTATGAATGAACATTCAAATGAATGAACCCCATGCCATTGGCATCTGTGACAATATCATTGAAATTTTCTTGAGGAAAAATAAGGTCACGTGATAAAACTTAGAAAACCATCAATTTTTATGGAGAAATTTGACCTATTGCTTGGTAGCATTGTGTTTTTTCACAACAAAATTGGTTTCACATTCTTAATTTTTCAAGATTTTGGTCTTCAATTTCATGAACTTTGAAGGTAATTCTATTTTGGGGGTAGATAAATAGTTTGAAAAGTTGTTATTTGGAACTTTTAGGTTTTGCCAATTCTATGGTTGAAATTTTTATTTTTATTTTTGTCAAGGTATGGTGGATGGCTACCATGTGAATATCTTATGCTTGTCAAAATGGGACGTTTTACACTTATCAATAACATTAACCATGCACATACAATCAACTTTGGTTCACCATGGTGGTGATTTATTTAGAATTTGTTATATATGTTGTGATTTATTTACAACAACTTTTCAATGGCACATGAAACAACATTTTGCATCACTTAAATGTCATAGTCCAACATGTTGAATCATACCACTATTCCCATAGGTAAGGAAATATTTTGCATAGAATATGTATTGATTTTGGTGGTGAGATTGGAAGACTAAAAATTATGGGAATAAAAATTATTTTGTTATAATTGTGACAATCTTGAGGACTAGGGATCCTCCATTCTCGAAAACCAACACATTTGGTCATATGGTTATAATTTCATTGACAATTTGAAATCCATCTTCACCTCAGTTATATCACAATTTCCCTGAGCTCCATATTTAACCTTAAAACTTGCCACCTTGCATGTGAAGATGCTAACATCCACAAATTTGAATTGGGAATCTTCAATGGGATAAATGTATGTTCCCATGGACATGAAAACCTTATTACATGGGCATTCAACGTGTATCCAAAAATACTTGTTTGGTGTATGAACTATTTATGAACCATTCATATTTGCAAATTTTCATGCTTTTATGTGTCTACACAAAATATTTGATTGTTTATATGTTGAAAGCACTATAACACTAATTATATATTTGATTGATTTCATGAATGCATTTGCAAGTACAAAAAGGTTATAAAACATAGTAATGACATGCAAGGTGATGGAGCCATTTTAACCATGGGCAAGGATATGTCAATGAAGGTTTATCATTCATAAATAACCAAAATGCACCCCTTGGCCCCCTCTTTTCATCTTCTAGTTGTGATTGAAAAAGGATTAATTGTTAATTTTAACATAAAGGTTGGTTATGTGGTAGATCATTTATCACACTAAAGGTCATGAATACATGATTCAATCAAGCAAGGAAAATGCCTCAAAACCATAGGTGAAGGGAAATTTGATTTATTGTAATATTTTGAATGGAGTTCAATCCTTTTACAAGTGGTCACAAAAAAATTGTTGATTTTGGTTTTTGTAATTGTTTAGTTTAGTAATTTATAATTTAGATCATAAACAAGACATTCATGTAAGACCTTCACATATTGCCCATTAGCTTTACTAAGATTATAAATGTGGAAGACCTTTGAACATTTGTAGTTTTTAAAACATCTCGCATGACACCAATTTTTTTGCAATTAAATCAAACACTTCATTTTACACATGAAAAATCCCATACTCACAAGGATGACTATAATCAATGTTATGTCATTCCAAATGCCATTTGCAACATGTCATATGTGTCAAAAAAAAATGTAAAGCAAATGTTTATTTTATTGGTGACTGCCTCTTGCGTTCATGACCATTGTTCCTTTAGTTGTTCGTATTAAATAATATGATTTTTGAGTTGAGTTTTAGGTTGCATGACTAGAGCAAGAGGGATAAAAATATTAAGTATGCAAAGTTTATGTAAAACACAATGTTTCATAAAGTTTGCAAAGATCATCATATCTTTAGTGGTCCAATTTGCATTACATTTATGGAAGTGCACACCCATCAAATAACCATGACAATCTTCATTTTTTATTAATGAGTGATGAGTTAAACCACATGAAATGTCACATGAAATATATTAAAAAATAATTTGAATGTGGATTCTATGGTTTATGTTGGGGTTAGTTGCTATGTTATGAAGCACTATTTTAATTTATTTATAGTAATTTTGTAATTTTAAAAGAAAAACCATGTGAAAGAGGGAATAATAATGGAGGGGAAGAAGGAAAAAAATCATGAAAGAAAGGAAAGAGGAAAAGAGGAGTATTTAACTTTTGTAAACTTCATAAACACATGTGTTTTGTAAAAGAACATAACAATGGATTGTCCAAATGGTCTTTTGTACACTCGCAGTAGCCCTTTGGATCGTTTAATCAAGTAATAGACATTGTCATTGCATGAAAACTACCATGATAAAAACTAGATTCAAGCCTAACAATAGGTCAAAACATAAACCAAAAGATCAACACAAATTTAAGGAGACAAAGTATCATGTATGCAAAAAAACACATGTAGAGCATATTTATTCATAACAATGGGTTCATTAAATTATGATGAATGAATGCCATGTATTATCAATGAAAATGGATGTTCATGGGTGAATTTGATCCATGAAAAAGGTTGTTGATGGATGGATTTCATCTATAAATGGTGAACTAAATTACATGAATTACCACATGAAAACACTTTATTTATCTTATAATTAATTCCAAATCTTTGAATGTTGTATTATTTATGTTGGTTTGCTAAATGTCATCCATGATAGACATCAATTTATTGGAATGAATGATGATGTTCCAAAAAACATCACAACAAGTATTAACAATATACCATTGTGAAATAATATTGGATTGACCAAAAATTGTGTTATAAATGGACTTTGCATGTAATAGCTTATGTTCAAATTTTTCCAAATAACTAATTTCAAATGGAAGAAATCTATTAAGTTTTAATATAAATCCTTGACATATGGAAAGGTAAGGCCATCAAGATTATTATTCAAAGTTGAATGTTGGAAGATAATGTGAATTATAAGCCTTTAATTGTGTTGAAAAATTCACATTCAAAGCTCCAATTTTAATCCAAATATTATTTTGGGCCAAAGTCAAAAACCTTCTTGCAAGCAACAAGTCAAACAAGAATAATGTAACATTGAAGTTTATTTAATGATGGGTTGCAAATTTTGTCATGTGTTATTCATTTGCAGTGTAAATTACCTTGGTATGTGGGTAATGTAATTGTTCTTTCAAAATTTCCTCATGTAAGGTTTTCCTTTCAATAATTTATGATTAAAAGTTGGGTTCAAGTATTTCATGATCAAAAGACATCAAATTATTACCATTGCATTTATCTTTTAAATTATTGGGTTTGTTTGAACATGATAATATTTAAAAGCAACTGTTTTTCTTCAAAATTTGGAGCAAACACTATACGTGATTGTTAATAATGTTATAGGGTTTTCTTAAGGTTAAGATTCTTGACACCCTATTTGATGAAAGTTTACCTTAACATCTTTCAAAATGAATGAAGAGTTGATTTAAAATACATGTTGTTGAACACATGATAGAAGTGAATTGCATTCCAATATTTTTTCGAAGAGCTATCTAATGTTGAGACTTGAATACCTTATAGGGTTTTCATTTGTATTTAGAGTTTCTTTCTATGCTATAGGGATTTGCTTTCAAGGGAAACACTATGTGTACATAATGTTGTCCCTTTTACGTTAAAGGTTTATTGATAAATATATTGTCTTTGATTATGTGAGTTCAACTAACGTGTAAGAGAGATATTAGAGAAAATTTGCTTTGCACATCACATCTAATACATGTTTTCTTTTGCCTTGATGTTTTAATCAAATTGCCCTCTTTTATTCACATAATCAATGGCCTCCAAAGATTAATATTGTTTTTAATTTAACCAATCAACTTTTTCAAAATTGGTCAAAATATTTACTAATTCCATGTCATTTATATACATTAACATATTAAGATGATTGTATCATCTCCAAGTAGCTTAAAATCTTGTGTTTTAAGTAAGTTGAAAAGTTTGTCAAAATTTTAGGGGCAATTTGAGCATTGGGAGATGGTTAGCTAAAGGTTTATTTGTAATGCAAGAAAAGGGTAGTCATGCCAAAATGGTGTTCTTATGTAGCTCATTTTACTTATCATCTTTCATCTTCATCTATCGCACTTGCAAGTTAGAGTTAAAGTATATTGTAGTAAATGGTTTTTTTTACCACAAAATCTTATTTAATTATGGTTACATGAATTGCCATTATAAATCCATCTTCTAGAAGAGGTCATGAATATGTTGTAGCTATGAAATTCAAACAAAACTATAAAATCTAGATGATGTCGTTGATTGATTGTTGTATCATTAAAAGGGTTTAAATGAGATTCAACTAGATAAACTTGGGCCCTTCCTGCCTGTACGATATATGCACAAATGGACTTGAGTTTTGGGAATGACCTTATCATTTTACATCTAAAAATATATCTTTCATGAACATATGTTTATACTTAAATAATGTTGTTGCACTTTTTTCTTCAAATTTGTTTGTTTCACTCTCCCTTGGAATATTGATCATTTTTTGGGCATGAGTTTATGAAAGCCATCCTTAATCCAGTAGGCATAGTTTCAAGCATACTCACATCAAATTGCTTGTATATGAGTCTTCATATGAATTGCAATGTTGAAACCTTGAATGGGCATGTAAACATCTTTCATTTGAGTAATCACTAATCACATCATAATTATCTAGAAACGTCTTTGGAATATTTGCCAACCTGATGAACAAGTCTCTAGATTCTGATGGAAATTGGACCATTTGGCAACATCATGAATGGGTCTTCTAGTTTCCCATGGAAGTTGTAATAGAAACTTCTTAATGGACAAACTTTTGTAATCATTCACTAATATTTTGGGCTGACCATTTATATATTGTGTTTATTAACATCCATCAAGTCAAGACTTGATGATGTTAATGGGGTAGTCATGGCAATTAGTCACAATTACTCATAGTTTGATACTTTCTCAAGGACATCCATAAGGTTACTATCACAGACATAATTCTTGCCTTGTTCATTTAGGTTTTGCTTGAATGGACAAAATGATTACTTTCACAGAGTTCTACTCCATGTCCCATGCCCTCTAGATATGGGAATGTACTTCAAATTGGATACCTACATTTTGCACAATAAATGATGGGAAAGTAAGTGGCACGTGAACACCATTCATCACTTATTGTGAAGTCATAGATCATTGGGCAAAATAGAAATTCTATCAAATTTAAGCTAGCATTCATATGGTGAATGATTCATGACCACCAAAGAGATTGCAATTAATCATCTCATTGTCACATAAGACATCACATCTCAGGTCCAAAAATCCTTGCATGAAGCTCTTGAATCATTTGATCTTTCTCCTACAGCTTCTGATCTTGCTCTTGCAACATTTGATCTTTCTCCTGTAGCTTCTGATCCTGCTCTTGCAATGTTTGATCTTTATCCTGCAGTGTTTGATCTTTCTCCCATACCTGTTGTTGAAGGTCATCCATCCACCTTTTTGAGTTATGCACATCCTGCACTCAATTATGACAAGTTTCATAGCCCATGTTGGCATCCTCTGGAGCCATGCTAAATGGCAGTGTGGTGAAAGTTTGAACAGATACCAAATGATCTGATAATCACATAAGCCCATGAGAAAAAGTCAATATTCTGTAACATAGATGGTGTCAGCTGGTTATGGCATGCAACACATGGAACAAAATCAGACCACTCCCCCAACAACATCATGATAGGCAAAGTTATAACTGAGTTTAGGGTTTAGATGATACTTGTGTAGCATTTGAAGGCTGACATCCCTCCAAAAGAAGTTACCACTTATGAAATGCACGTCTCATTCCTGGCACTCCAATGAAGAAACGCCTTTTTCCTGATTGGGTAAAACCAAGGCAAATAATGACTATTGTGAAATGTCCCAGATTCTACCCTTTCCCCAGCTGCTGCCCCATGAACCTAGTATCAAGTGACTCCATTGCTTCACGAGAGTATTTACTGCTCATCATGAGAATGCCTTCCAGATGCCTGCGCTCAGTGCAAAGCCTTGAGAAAGATGGCCTGCTGTGGACATAACCATCTCAGCAGCAATTGATCAGGGACAACAAAGAGTTGGGCAGGGAAGCAGGCAGGGTTGGTCTCAAGCCTGCCATGACCTTCTCATTCTGAAAGACAACACTTTTTGTAAGGCAGCCTCCTCATGAAGATTTCAAAGCATGCAATGGCATAGCTATATAAATCTGACTTGAATGGGTACTTTCTTGTGCTGAAATTCTACTCTGATTCAAACAACTCAGGTGCCATCCATCGCATCACATTGTCCCTGCTATTGTCTGCAGGGAACAGGTAACGATAATATTAATAATCTTTGATATACCAAAATCTGTCACTTTGATGTCCACATACCTGCTTTTGCCATCTCTGGAGTTTGTGCAGGATTAATTAGAATATTTGCACTGTTCAGGTCCCTGTGTGTTATCCTTTTCTGGTGCAAATAGTGCATGGCCTCAGTGACTTGTAGCATGATGTCCAGTGCAACAGTCCAAGCTCAAAGATTTGCACCCTAGGATGGAATGAAGATGTAGACATCACATTAGCAATGGTATCATCTTGGCAGGTCTCTCTCATCCCCACATTGTGCAAGTATTTGGTGTTATTACTAAGAACCGTTTGTGTCCATGCACAAGCTCTAAACTTCAAACCCTTCACCATGATCAAACAAGAATAGATCTTAGTAGTAACACCAAATCCTTGCACAATGTGGGGATGAGAGAGACCCGTCAAAATGCTCGCTTCTAAGGAGAAAGCTTTCAGATGCCAATCTGAAAAAAGCTTTTTGCTCAAAGGTTTGACCCAGCCGCTGTACCTCATGAACCTTCCCAAAAGTCCCCCACTGTCTGACTGAAGGTTCTTCTGTCTTCTGAAGCTTCTTCTTCAAGAACCCGCACCGAATGTCATCGACATGCACATGCTGGTTGTTCTCAACTCGAACCAAGGCATTCACCACATCCCCTGAGAGCTGGAGGAAATTATCCGTCATAATGTGTGATAACGATGTTCAAGATCTGCTATCGGTTCAGAGTCTACACATCCCCAACCGACTCTCGGAAAGAGTCATTATTCTTTCAGCAAGGAAGAAAGGAAGAAAGATTATTCACAGACTAGCCTTCCACCACTCACAATATTCTATGCACCCATTTTGACCTGATCCTCGCCTTTCTCCCACTCTGAATAAACAACAGATTCTAGCGAAAAGACAGAGACCCTAACTGTGAGCGAAGCTCTGCTGCAAATGGTACGTACCATACAACCCAGGTTGCAACAAACGAGCGCCAAACCCTAAACCTAGGTGGTGTTGCAGGTGGTGAACAGTTGGAGAGCCGCCTGCTCAGAAGCAACAACGGCATGAGAACCAAAATGCAAAAGATGAGTGTGACAACCGCCTTTCTTCCTAGCTCCTCGGGCTCCAGTCCGCACTCGCAGGACGTGTATTGAAGTCACAGAATCGCCATCAAAACTCCCGATCTAGTTGCGAGCTTCGCCTACTTCTGTGAAGAAGAAAGAACTTCCCTTTTTATGGGCGGCTTGGACTCCGTCCCAAGAAGATTCTGGAATTCAGAACCATCCCTAAAGTGAGAATCTTCACGTTCTGACAGGCTATCAGGTGGACAGTTACAACCCATAATCTTTCTACCCAGTGTCCTTTATTTTAGGAATTCACTGTTTTTAGCCAAAAAGTGGCGATTATTCATTGGAAGATGGAGAAAAAGTGGCAATCATCCCTAGGAAGACTTAGTCAAAATCTGGCTATATTCCAGAAATAAAAGAACAAATCTTCAATAAATAAATAAATACTACTTTATCTTTGGCCACACAATGAAAAACCACATACATGAATGAATCTGGCCATTTTTGCTTTCACTTTTACTTTATTTTTCCCCCCTCACTTCTGGCAACTGAAAACCTCCAAATTCACAATTTTTTTCAATTTTAAAAATATTTAAATTTTGCTTTATGGCAATATATCTCAGTTGTGGATGAACCTCTTGGATTGAGTTATTTATCCGCTTTCACATTGGTAACCCATTTTGTAAGAAAGAGGTTTTAAGTAGGTATAATATAGATAGGTGAAAAAATATAGGTAACTAATAAGTAGGTAGATGGTTTTTTTATACACAAGTAAAGGTTGTTTTTACTACCTACCTACTAACAACTTGCTTGTGGGTTATTACCAAGTAGATAGTTTTAAAAAACAACTAAGTTAACCACCATGGTTAGGTAGGGAACTAAAACGCAATAGAAAACTATTCCATTACAATTTATCATCCATCTTTTAAGTCTTGAATCACCCAAGCTACTTATTGCTTGACCCAACTTCTCTTTTTGTTAGGAGACCACATTTCTTATCAATATCCCCATCTTTGGATGGCATTATCCTTACAAGACTTTGAAGATTCACATAAAAGCTTCACACATGTTTTAGGAGTGGAAGCAATTTGTTTTTGGAAGTAATGTTTGTATCTTTTCTTCAATGTTCAAGTATGTTGTTGCTTTGCATTTCAAATGTGTGAAGTGTAACTTTGCAATTCATTTAGAATGTTTTCTTGCAAGCATACTTTGTGGCTTTGTTGTTGGGTCAAAGTAAATTGTAAGCATGGATACAACAACGTGTTTAAATCATTGAACTTTGTTTGTGTTGGGCATAAAGGTGGGCATATAAGTGTGACAAGTTAATCAATGCATGATGCAACAATTGCAATGGACCCCCACAACATAGTTGATTGAAGGAAGTGTTGTCAACAACAAAAAAGATGCACATGGGTAAGTCTAGTATGTCATTCTTGAGGTGGATTAAAAAATTTGGGTGCTTCGTCACCTTATTCCAACTATGTTTGGACTCGATTGGACTTAATTTTTTACATGGAAGTTGAAAACGTCAATGAAAGTGTTTTTGACTTCAAGGTTGTTTTGTTTTAAGAAATGCTCAAATATACAAACATGATAAAAATTTGTTATCGGTGACAATAATTACAACTCTAGGCGCATGTTCCAATTGGCTTGGCTTGACCAAGGCTATTCTATAAAGCTTGAACTCAATGGTTTAGTAGTGTGTTTAAAACCAAATGTTGAGTTATTGGTTGTTTGACATTTTGGCTCTAATGATGGAGATTTTTATGAAGTTACAAAGGGAGTACATGTGAAGGAGAATTGTTACACCACCTTTACAATGTGATGACCTTGACTTAGAGTAAAATTTTAAATTCTTTATCCAAAAATGGTTGCATAATGTTGTGGTGGTTTGATTCCGTCTTTTGATTTTGTTTCAATCATGTCAAGGCTCCTCATAACATGATAGTTATATTATTGGGCCCTTGTTTCAAATGGTTTCAATGTTTAAGTAAATATGTTGGCCAAGAGAAAACACAATAGATTATTGATAAATATGATGGTAAAATTCTAATTCCACTTTTGTTAAAGGTTTTAAAGATTTTAACTATGGAAGAGATGACACAAGTTCTTGAAGTTGTTACAATTTTTGGTAATGGTTTTTTTGTTTGGTGCATTTAGTTTCAATGAGTTAGTAAAAACATGTTAATCTTCAAGTTATTGTTATTGTGACACCTTTGGACATATTTATAAAAAAATAAATTTGGCCATTGAAATGGTGCAAAGAGGGAGAAGACACATTCCTTAGTATGGGTTTCTTTTTAAGTACTTTTTAGGTAACCTAGGCTTTCAAATTTTAAAATTAAGAAAAATTTCAATCTTGCTAAGCCCTTGATTTACAAGAACTAGCCTTCAAATGGTAGATCAAATGATCAAATTACCTTCCGTTCATAAAGAAAGTTATTATAAAACTTTTCACTCATGAATTAGAATTACTAGAGGAATGTGAAGTTTTGATAAGGATTGAGATTCATCCCATGTTTTTAGAAGCATACTTTGGCAAGATCTTGGCTTGTAAATTTGGAGAACTCATGATACATTTAGTTTCCCAACAATCTTAGTTTATTTTTCTATTGCGAATCATTAATTTATTTTTGCCTTACATTTATATGCAACTCAAATTTCTCTTATTAGAAAAATACTTATATTCCCTTGATAAATCATCTCAAAAAGACCTTGGTATTCATACTAGTTAGGATTGTGAGGAAAATGAAATTATTTTTACTAGATTGAAAAGGGGAAAAAAAATACTATTATGTTGAGTTAGTAGCAAGCATCCCAAGAAAGATTTAGCAATGAATGGTGACATGTTTCTAGAATTATCAAAACAGTTAAATTTTACTTTAAAAAATGGCTATCAAACTCTACCAAAATCATGAACCCATGATAGAAAATTTGAAACAAAAAGCACTGGTCTTTCTACCATTTCAGCTGCAGAAGTGCAAATCCGAAGGAATGCAGTAGTTCCAACATCTGGATTGCTTTATCAACATTTGTTCAAATGCTGTGCCATATAGCATTTTCAGAGAAACAGACAGTTTGA
>Ga0209611_10012251_pt1 | contig 12098 bp, 10 predicted proteins | sample S1TSphgellanicum_3_FD_187693 | JGI IMG/M metagenome (GOLD analysis project Ga0209611, IMG submission 187693) | Host-associated microbial communities from peat moss isolated from Minnesota, USA - S1T2_Fc - Sphagnum magellanicum MG (SPAdes) (version 2) | ecosystem: Host-associated > Plants > Peat...
GAAGAAGGTGTGTGTGTGGTAGTAGGATAGAAGGGTAGGAAAAAGGAAAGAGAAAGATTATGTGAATGTGTGGTAGGACAAACAAGGGGGAAAAGGGAATGTGTGTATGTGTGGGAAGATATGTAGTGCAAAAAGAGGGAAGAAGGGAGTGTATGGCAAGAAGATATAAAAGAAAAAGAAAAGGAAAGTGTGTGTGTGTGCGTGGCAATAGGAGTAGGCATGACAGAAAGAAGGAAAGAAAGAGAGGAGTTGTAGGACAAGCACACCAAAAAATCAAAGAAAAGAAGAAGGGAAAAAAAAAGGAAAAGAGGGGGAAAGACAACATGATAAGCAATACATACAAAAGGAAAGAAAGAAAAAGGTAGCAAAAAGGAAAGGGTTGGGGCAATAGGACAAGCAAGGCAAAAAAAGAGATTGAAAAGGATTAAGTTCTTGTTAGCACCTTCTTTCAATGCAAATTTTCATATGTTAAAAGGACTAAGGTCACATGGAATGTTACCTTGTGGGAGTAAGAATTTAGCAAATGATCCACTTGAGTCAAAGAAATGCAAATTATCTATGATTTTCACGCATCAAAAATGATTCATGAGTGGTATGTGTTTTCAAATCCTTCCATTAATTCAAGTCCAATTGAAAATTCCAAGTTTGGAAATAATTTTTTAATTGTGATTTAGGTTGTTTGGAACCACAAAAGATTGATTGTGGTGAATGTAGTTCATTTCATCATAGAATACTACCAAATGTACACACACCATCACACAACAAGGGTGGCGAAGGTGGTAGAGGCTTACCACCAAGTTCATGGCTTTAATGATGATGGTCTTTGAATTAAACAAGTGTGATTTTTTTTGGCATTTTTTTAACGCTCTTTGAACATTTTTGGTTACATTGATTTGGATTAATCCATTATCCATGAAACTTTTTGGCATGTGTCAATATAAACTTTCACAAGCCGTATTGAAAATCATTTTTTGTAACCATGTTTTGTGATGAAATACCTTATTCTACTAATTTTTCAATACAAATGCAAAAGAATGATTCCACAATTCTTCCATAAACACAAAAAATCATCAATACAAAATATGTAATAACCATATTTTTGGTGTTTACACTACTACAAAACATGGGATTTCCACTAGTTTATTTGACACAATATAATTAGTTTTATGATCAATATATACAATGGAGAAAAATGTTTTAAAATAAGAACATACTAGTTGTTTAAACCAAAAACTTGACTAAATTTATTATGACTGAATGGCTATTAGTGTATGTTTTGACCAACATGTTTGATGATGTATGTGTGTCCATTCTGACAAGGATGACTAAGTTGTTGGCTAACACGGCTACCAACTTAGCATGTCTATTATGACAAAATTGACTAACCTATTGCCTTATAATAGGGTGCCACATGGCAATCCTTTTTTACTAACTTGACTAACAAGTGGTCCAACAATTCATTACCATGTGGATGTTTGTTATGATTGATTTGACTAACAAGTGGTGCAACAATTCATTACCATATGGATGTTTGTTCTAATTGATTTGCCTTACATTTGTGATCCAACAATTGGTTGCCATGTGGATGTTTATTTTGACTAATTTGACTAATAGTTGATCCAATAATTGAGTGCCATGTGGATGTTTGTTTGATTGAATTTACTAGCAGTTGATCCAATAATTGGTTACCACATGGCAATTTTTTTAAACAGATGATTAACATGCTAAATATTTTATGAGCTTGATTTGTTTAATTATTTTTTAATATAAATATTAAAACTAATTTTCAACCTAAAATAGACATGGGTATGTACCATATAAATGTTCTTATGTTAAACATCTATATATATTAATCTACATGGACAATAAAACAACATCCACAAACATGACATGATTCATTAAAAACACAAATGATGAACTAAAAAAAAAAATGAATACATTACTCACACATAATTTTACAACTTGAAAGCCAAAATCTTCATACTTGTTTCAAATTGAAGTTTATACATAGTAAAGATCAATAATTATTATAAAATCAATTGAAACATCATTAGCTATCAACCAATTAATTGTATGCAATGGTTTTTTCCAAGGTCACTATACAAAATATCCAATTCCATCATATACCCTATAGAATGGAAAATCATTATTTGGTTTAGGAACTAGTAAATGAACACCCTTTAATGTCACTTTGTGTAATGCCAATAGATAGATACTCATCTATCATGGAATTACCAAAATGTTTAGCCATACCACCACCAAATTTTACAAAGGATTTGAGAGTAATTTGGGTGCTACCAAAAGGACTCATGAAGATGAATTCTTGGATTTTTTAATACTAGGAAACAAACTCAAATTAAATAAATGAAGATCAAGTTCATACTTCCAACTTGATCAACCATTTAAAAAACAAATGAATAATATGAATCAAACCAATTAGACCTATCAATATTTCAAGCAACAAAACATTTTTACTTTGAACCTTTGAATGTATGAAACCTCTATAACTGGGTGAATGAAAATTGGTAGCACATTTGGACAACATTTTCAAATCAATGTTCAATTCAATAATTCAAAGCAAAAAGTTATGACCTTCTTACACTTGGGCGGGCTTTTGCAACTTGTTTAGTAATAGTTGCCTCAAATGCCATTGGCAAAACATTTTGAACTTACACCAAAATTTCATTTTTTGCCTTTGGCTTTGCTCAAAATTGAATTGCCCACAACCTTGGAATTACCTTGCATAGCCCTATTCATCTACAAATACCCAAACAATGGCATAAATGTACTACTTTATAATTTTTTACACCCATAGAACATCGTTGACATATTCAAGAAAATTCAAAAACTTTAAACACATTACATGGAAGTATGGGTTTTTAGTAAGGGTTTAGAATTAACCTAAGCAATTAATAGACCAAGAAAAATCTCTTATCAAATGTTAATGGGGGTTTTGACTTGTGAGTTGATGTTGTCCATGTGGATTCATTCCAACATATTGTAAGGTACCCAATCACTCAAACAACCCCTCCAAGTAAGGCCACAAACTTTCTAGTAAGTAGTTGTCCATTACTTGACTATAAAATGGGTGGGGCAAAATGTATGAAAAAAATAATTCCCAATGCATTTGTATGGGCAATTTTTTATCAACAAAATATTGAATTGATTTAGTTGCCTAAATGATGGACTAATTTCTTTGCACACCTTTGACATTTTTTCAAAACCAATTATCTATGTGGATTTTTAGGATGTGGAATGTTTGTTTCCAAGCATTTCTTTGCACCCCACACAAAGACAAGGTGGACACCACTATCATCCCCTAATAGAAATTGTACCATGGGCTGCAAATTTTTTTGGATGGTTGTGGACCAAATGGCAATATCAAACCTTGAGCTACATAACTCCAAGAAATTAAAATAGTTGGGTGAAAAACTCACAAATGTATTTCCACATTTCATTGCAAGAACTATGGGTTTCTATTTGTTTTGAATAGATTTCAAATGCAATGCTTCACATAGTAAGCCATTCATATTTTAAACCAACAAATTGCGGACCTTATTATCAAGTTGCCTACTTGGATAGAAAATAAAGCAAGCATTTGCAAGTGAATTAGGGTTCACCTCTTTTGGGGCCACATGAGTATTCTTGCTATATTGCCAATCACCACTTTATTCCTGCGGAAACTTGAATGTGTTTGCTTATCTAAGCTCACCACATTAGGGTCAATTTCTTCAAACCTATGTTCCACCATGGGTAAGTTCACCACACTTTTCTCTTTGTTGTGAAGTTTGACACATGTAGTATTTTCAACTACAACATATTATAAAGACCCATGCTCTTCTTGCTCCTTTGACCTCTATTCATGAACCACATGTAATCACAAACCCCAAGAAGTTCAATTGCCAATTCCCTATGTCAGTTAATGAATTCCACACCTAAATAATTTCAAAATGTATGGATTTCTTGTTATGTGAATTTCAGGTTAGTTCCCTCTTACCATTTTAGTGTCACCATGAATAGATTTGGCAACAATTGTTCCTTTGGGGCATTCCATTCGAGATTGATTACCATGACCACTTGAATTTGCTTATGAGATACATTTCTTACATCATAGGTGTCATCATTTCCTTTTGATTTTTCTTTAACTCCTCAATGGCCTTGACTATGTCTTCATGGTTGCTTTCCATGGTCTTTAGCGAACTTCCAACTTTGATGTTAGATCTTCCTTTAAAGTCCAAAAAAAAATGCTTCAAGTCATGTAAGTTTAAAGAATGGATGTTTCAAACTATTATGCATGGTTATTTAACATATTTCAAATGTGAATAGTTAAAAACAATTGCTATCATTTTGGAGAATTTAATTGTTACAAGAGTGAAAAAATGAATGTAAGTTATTAAATTAAAAACTCAACAATAATTCACAACACTAGTAAAGGTATTATGGTACATTTTAACCTCAACCTCGTCCTCCCCATACTCCTCAACCTTTTCTTTTGCCTTTTTTCATTTGTAGGTTTTTTCCCTTTCACATTTTGTTTGGATCTCTTCTAATGTAGGCAATTTTCCAAGATCTACTTCCTAATACACACGTATGCATGCGCATTCAAAATTTCAATAACAAGCAAAAGAAATAATAATAATAAAGGGAAAGGGGTGAAATGTACCATTTGTTCTTCCACACCTACTTGTCCAACCCAACTAGCATTTTTTCGAGTTGTTCAAATTCTTTTCATTCGAACTACTCTTTCTTTATTTTCATCTTTCATCAAGACTTTTTTCAATTGGTTCCAATTGTTCTCTTGGCAATTTCATGTATGCAATTCCCCCTTCAAAATCATCTTCTTCAATGACCTTCATTTAGTTTTCAAAATGACCGCTAGTTGAACTTTCACATGCTTGTAAGCCAAGGGATGGTGTAAAGACTCATAGCCCATCTCAAGGGTGTCTTTGATTGCTTTTAACTTCTTAGCTAGTTGCTTACGAATGTCATTGATTGTTAGATTGAGCTTCAAGGCATAGCCTTGAAATGCATTCATCTAGTTGTTTTCCACCACCATAAAGCTTACCATCTATAGTGTAATGCACAATAGGTATGGCATTCTTCCCATTACGGTCATCAAACTCAATTCCCAATTGTTGCATAACCTTATTTATTCCTTGATGATGGGCCTTTTATTCAACTCGCTTGGAGCCCCCCTTCATGACTTTTCAAGCACTTGGCTATTTGGTTAGTAAAACACAATATTTGTCACTTAAGCAACACAAGTAAGAAAATAAATTTTATTAAGTATATTTAGTGTGGTTCCAAAAAATTTCAAGGTTGCAAAATTATTTTTTATAGGCCCTTCTAATGTCAATAGAGTTGTAGGCCATGGTAAGTGCGGGTATCCAGGCAACTTGGAAGGAAATTGTTGCATTGTAGTTAAACTACAAGCATTTGTTGAAATGGATAATTTGTAACCATGGTTGCTAGGTATGGATTGGGTGGTACCACCAAATTTTGTTGATCAAAATTAAATGTTGATGTTGTTTGTTGGATGGTAATAGTTGATGAATTAATATATGGCAATTTAATTAAATTGACCAAGCATGGGCCAACCAAAAGGTACTACCAACCTAGAGGTACTAACCAACTAATTGGAAGCATGGCCATTCTTTCAGGTCAAGTTGTAACAAGTTGTGGGGTTCATGGTACAACCTATGGAAACATTAGTTGAACCTTTATATTTGGAGTTCTTTGATTTTTTTTTGGCAAAAAAATTGTCACACAATTAACAGTCCCTCCTGATACCATTAGTACATGATGCCAAAATTCAAAATGACATTAGGGTAGTTCAAAAATATAAATAAACCTCTAGTAGCTAAAGTCTTAGGAAGGCGAAAACATCCTTGGGTATTACCATTAGGAACCACCTCAAGGAATAGTTAAGGAACCAAAAACCATAAAATCATTTTCTTGAGCCCTTTACTTCAAATGTTTTCACAACTATAAATTTTTTTTCTCATGTTTATCAATTGTAAGCACTAATATATAGTTTGAAAATTATTTTGGAATTTAAAAAATTAAAAATTGTTAAAAATTCGTATTCCTAATCAAAAGTGCCCCTTTAGAAATTAATAGCCTTAAATTTGGAATTTCATAACTAAATTATATTTACTCAATTAATTTCTTAATAAAAACCTAAATATAAGATGACTTCCAAATTACCTTAGGAAAAAAATTCTCAAGAAAATTCTAAAATCATGTTTCAAATTTGTGTTATTGACCAAAAAGTTCAAAGAAAGAAACTAATGTGACATTCTTGAAACTTTTTAAAAATGTAATGATTAGGAACATCAAAATACACAATATCCTTGCTATTATTGAAAATTCAAAATTTATGGAACCTAATAAATGTATTCATTAAAAAAATTATGAAAATATTTATTTAAGTGTTTCCTATGATTTTTCAAAGTTCAATGGGTCTAAGAAAATCAAGGTATGATGTTCCTAGTGGTACCACCCAAGGATGTTTTTGGCCAGGGACATATTTGGTGGCATTTAATATAGCCATGTTGAGTTTAGCTAATTGAAAAGGGGTGGGATTTTCCATTACAAGCAAATTCAACCTATCAAGCAAAGATTTTGTAGGTTGTTTTTGCATATTCCACCAATTTGGTTATTGTTTGCCAAAATATCATTTCTAAATGAGAATAACATGCAACAATGGATGCAAGTTAACATTATATGTAAATAAAAAAACATTTTTTCATTGGTCCACTACTATTCACAATTAACTAATAGTTTAACACCATGAATTCCTTAAAACATTTATAACTTATGGTAGCAACTCAATGAAGGTTGATTAAACTATTTTTGTAATATACAAAATGAAATTAATTAGAATTTTCATCATTTCTCCATTTTTATACAAAATTTTAAAAGAGGACCATGAATAATCTTTTTTTTCTTTTTCTTGTTTCTTTATTTTTTATGGATTAGTAGCTCTAGTTCTAATGAGAAATGGAATTAAAGTTTCCAAACCATCAAAACACAAAAAGAAACAAGACATTTTTAGAAGGTTGAAATATCATTTGTCTATTGATTTTTTCTTTCACAACCCGAATTTCTTGTTCTATGCTTTCATTTGAATCTACTTTATTTGCCACATCTTCCTCACCAAAGTCCTTGTCCACCTTCAAATCTTTATTAAATTATGAAAGTTCATTCCTTTTTTCGGTTGATTCATCTGAACTACCAAATTTGTTGATAACCTTTGTGTTATTTGTTAACCAACTATAGTGTTGAAGTTAGAAGTTTAAGGCCTTGGGAACTTGACATTTATGCAATTGACCAGTTGTTTGGATAACATTACTTGTAATGTTTCTATCCCTACAACAACATTACAAACACAATGATTTTAACAAGATCACAACTCTATCAAGATCTAAAAAAACAAATTGAAAGAAAAACGTAAATCAAATGGAGAGACAAAAAACAAAAAAAATAGCAACTAGTGCATTAGGTTTAACAACAACAATTCATCATTGTAATTCAATGTAAGGTTTTGAATTGCAAGTAATGCAACAACAACAAATCAACCCTATACTTGAAGAACTATAAAGCGCATAAAAAATTGAGCAATGTTAAATGACAAAAATACTTATTTCCATTTTAGACCAAAAATTACTACCATCTTCGCATCATATTCTACCACCTTACATCTTTGTACCTCCTCATAATCTTCCCCTTTGTTTGCATGATTAATTGTTGACATCTTCCATCATAGTATTAACAATGCAATTGTGTGCACCTGACATCGCAGTCTTGTCTAAAAGGATTATAAATTTGATTACTCAAAGTATGCAACAACCTTTACCCTAAGTGACAATATCTTTCCATTTTCTATTTTCAATTGGGTAGATGCAAGTTAAGGTGGCTCAAAAACAACAAAAGTCATAATCCCAAAAGTCCATATTTTAACACTAGAATGGATAAAACAATTAAAAACCAATTTTGAATGGGCCTTATGTGGTGATTAATCAATTAATAAAGTCCATATGAAAGGCTGCCCATCTAAACAATTCTTTGACATACATGTTAGGGGGGGAAAATATCAATCCAATTAAAAATGACCAAGATAAGGACTTAGGAAAATAAGGTCTAAATTTGCTCATTCAAAAGTCCATAGTTATTTGTTGGTTAAAATTTTTGTTGTAACTTTTTCAATCCATATTTTTTTTCCATCAAGTATCAGATATTGAAACACTATAAAAAAATATTTAGATGAAATCATAACAAAAAATGCATTTGAATGCTAATGTAGAATTTAGACCATAGTCCATATGTTCATTTTAAAAATTCATTATTATATGATTGGTGTATGTTTATTGAATTTCACCTCTCAATAAATATTCTTATTCAAGATGGAAATCTTAATTCATAAATATTTTTGTCAAATTGATTATTTTATAATGTGTATGTGGCATTTGAATAAAGTACACTTTGCAAAAAGTTCAAAAAGGGACAAAAAGTGAGCCACCTTAATGTGCATTCACCCAGTTTGAATGAAGACTTTGCTTTTCCACCTTATACCAATTTTATAACCTCTATAGTTATCCCATCCACAAATGTAAACCCCCATGTTTTTCTTTTTGTAAATCACTTTCAAATTATGTTGGTGTAGTAAACATTGGTGGTTTGCCATTTTATTTGTTGCACTAAGTTGTGGAGATAAGCATGGCTCCATTATTTCTTGGCTTGCATGTGCACTGCATTAAAATTCCAAGGTGTCACCCATCAACATTATTGTGTAGGCTAAAATAAGCTTCTGTAGGAATTAAAATTTACGTGTAGTAGTAGAATGATTGAAATCAATCATATTGTTCCTACATGAATCAATTATATAGTGCCACTTGGCTATACAACTTCAAATTTATTAATTTAAATGATATATTATATACATGTATAATTCTAAATTGCATTCAATTAATTACCTTTTTAATTGCATTGTACATGAATGGGAGGTGGGGATTAAATTTGAATAGTGCAACTACTTCATATTTATGTAATTAAATATAGGATGACTATGATGATTGAAATTAGTCATATTTAATGCCACTTGTTTAATCATGTTGCCTTAAACATATTATACTACATTGTGTTTTGAGGAGGGGTGGGGGGGGGTTACATTAGTGGAATATATTTCATTTTTGCAAGTCCCTTGATATTTGGATTATAGAAAATGGTCACAAAATGGACACCGGATTGTGGATTTTGGCATGGATTATATGTATATTGATGAATTTTTTTTTTAAAGGGGCAAATTGGTTATACATAATGGAACAATGGATTTTTAGTTTATTGTTTTTTAATGTTTGGGAAATTGGTTGCATAACTATGATTTGGCAAATACATTTCAAGGTTTGACCCACTAAAATCCATTTATAATTTCAATCCAATTTTTGGATTTCAAACCCCTTAAATTACATAATATGGTTAATGACATGAACATTTCCAAAACCACTGGATTGTGGATTTTGGCATGGATGTTGATGTATATATGACTCTACATGTATGTTGATGTGGTTATAAAATCTTACAAATATTTTGTGTAGAATTGTAAGGCCTCTTATAATGCATAGCATTTCACCATGCTACTTTTGGATGAATCAAGAAAGGAGTGAATTTTATTAATCTAGGGTCAATTTCGAGCAAAGGATATTTATGTGTTCCCAAAACATCTTATGGAAGTGCCACCATTTCCAACATGGGTAAGATACTTAATTATTGTAGTTATCAAAAATGGGGATGTGAATAAAAGAAATGTGGTCCACATTTTGATGCCACTAGCATTTGAAGCAAAGTCTTATTGAACAATGTGGGCATTTGGTAATCATATTCATGTTTCAAGTGTGGAAAAACATTTGGCAACATTTGGTAATGGGGTGGCAACAATTTTTGAACAAGAATGTGTCATGACCAAATGATAAAAATCTAGCGCTTGCAAAGCTAAAATACGTGGGATGGGTTGAAAAGATATTGGAGCTAAATTATGGGGTACTCAAAACTGCTGTTTTGTAATTAGATGAAAGCTAATTTCATTGGGAGTAGTGTGACAATTAAGTGAGACGAATATGGTTTCACTCTTGTAAATTTTGCTTCTTTCATTCCCATTTTTAACCAATCCTTAACTTTCCCATTACATGTGGAGCAAGTATTTTTTCTAGTGATCCGAAGGAAAGAGGATGGAAAATGGTTTTATGAAAGGAATCTCGTGGGAGATGAATAACTGACATAGTTCACACTAACCCAATTGAGTTTGACATGCTCAAGTTAGATAATGATGATGCATATTTAAGCCTACGAACTCCAAAATCTATTGACAAGTCAATGCAACCTGTTGTGATTGTGGGAGGTTTTATTGTTGTTTGTTGGTGACTTGGTGGGCAATGTGCTTACTAAAGGAAAAAATGATGGAACTAATAGCTTAAAAGAGTATGCAACATTATAATTGTGATAATTAAGTATGGGAATCATGTTTAAACATTTAAAACATTGATTCCTATAAAATATATACCCACTTTCTTTTTATGATCTCTTGTAGGCTTCTTTTAGTGTTTCAAAATGTATTTAAGAAATTACTTTTTGTATAATAATTACACATGTGGTAAAATCATCAACATATTGACTTAATTTTGCCACATGTCACATGTCACATATCATAATCCATGTCAATAGAAGTATGATTTTTTTAATCACATGATCCATGTCACAATCCATTTCAAAATCTTTATGATAGTTTTTGGTCACATGATCCACATGACAATCCACCTCAAAAATGTTTATGACTATTTTTAGTCATGTTTGACATGTCATGTTCCATGTGACAATCCACCTCAAAATGTCTATGACTATTTTTAGTATTATTTGACACATTGTGTTCCATGTCAAAAAGTACATGACTATTTTAAGTCACATTTGACATGTCATAGTTCATGTTAAAAACTACCTAACAAATTGTAGTCATTTACATTTTCCACATGTGCATTGTACTTTGCCACATATGCTTTGGTATGTTTAGTTTGATTACAATGTCATTTATGATAAGTCATATCATACACACTTATTTTTCACTTACTAAATATAGATATGATTAGTCAAACAGTCAAATGTAATTGATTCCACAGTCATTTTAGTCAAAATATAGGTGGTAAAAAAGCCATGGTTTTGTAGTAATGTCATTTGCCAATGAAATAAACATAACATTTGTAATAATGTCAGTGGGGTCACAAAAAAAAAAATTCAATTAAAGGCATACAAATTACAATACCTGCATTGGGGTCACAAAAATAAAATTGGATTAAAGGTATTCAAAGTGTAATAGCAGCATGGCATTCACACACATGCTAGGTTTTTCATATTCAAATGTAATACTTACACAAGGGTTACAAAAACCTTTTGTACTACTCACATTCAACCAAACAAATATGATTGATGCAAGTATTACATTTTTACAATAAAGATCAATTTAAAGGGGGCCCAATAGACAACATTTTTGCTAGTGCCCATGTGCATTTTTGGAACATAAATTCATTTTAAGGGTGTTGGACCAATAGAAACATTTTCAATAGTGCCCACATGTGAATATTTCAATTCTCATGAAATTGTTTTAAACCTATGGAATTATTATTATTTGAAAAATAAATATTAGAGTTAATAAAAGCTAAAAGTATCGAGATGATGATAATAATAATAATATTAAAATAGTTAGCCTAGGGTAATTATTAACTAGCTATAATAATATCATTACTTGGGCTCTACATTACTTTGAATTACCATTGATGATTAAATGATTAAAAAAAAAGTTATACACTTTCCCTTCAAAAAATATTACCAACAAATTATAATTGAAGTTTATTAACATAATTGTTATTTTTATATTTGATTAATAATAGTTTTATAGACGTTTCTTCTTAATTTTTATTTCAACCATTATTTAATTGAAAATACCCAATTTTGCTTTACCTATTAAAGGTTATTATTTATAAAAGGTAGGAGGGAGAGTGAGTAGGTAGGTAAGAATATGAATGACATAGGCATGTAGGGGTGGGTGCCTA
>Ga0209611_10012252_pt1 | contig 12098 bp, 10 predicted proteins | sample S1TSphgellanicum_3_FD_187693 | JGI IMG/M metagenome (GOLD analysis project Ga0209611, IMG submission 187693) | Host-associated microbial communities from peat moss isolated from Minnesota, USA - S1T2_Fc - Sphagnum magellanicum MG (SPAdes) (version 2) | ecosystem: Host-associated > Plants > Peat...
AATCTTATACACTGCTCTCTCTCTCTCTCTCTCTCTCTCTCTAGAATTAGATTGGTCTGCATACCTGACCTGAGCATCATTTTCACCTGCCATTTGTCCTCTGACACCTTCCTTTCACAGGGCAGGCAAATGGCCTGACTTCAATGAACCATATACACCAATTTCCCTTCGGTAGCTAAGCAATAAGACTGCTGAAATAGGAGGAACAAAAATTAGATTGCTACCAAAGCAAAAAAAAAAATCTTGGAGCTGATACTGTAAGCAATCTGGAGTATAGGTAATTTAGAGATTCTTCTTCGTCACCTCTCTGTATCTGTAGGTATTGCCTCTTCACAGAGGCAGGGCTCTATATTGTTGCAGCAGCTACCTAGCTGGTCACCTATCCCAGTTTGTTCTCTGCCACTATTATGTTTAAAACTTTAGTGTTGACATGGGATCTGGTGTACCAGTCAGTTTAGCCAGAACTGCCGATGTTGTACAAAGATTTACCTTCCTCACTTGTGGTAGCCTTGACCATGAACACCTGTCTATTCTGTTTAGCTTGCTACTCTGCTTCATTAACTCCAGGCCAATGCTGAAAGGGCAGCTTTGTGTAAAGTCTCATTTCCAGCTGCAAGTACCTCAATATTTACTTCTCCTGCATTCCATCCAATCAATAACTTTAAAATCCTGCCGGAGATAAGAGAAGAAAAAAGCATATTCACTGCATTCACTCCATACAGAGCCTTACATGGTTGACCTCACAATCACGACCTGATTGGCCCTTTGACACTCATAAGGGTAAAGGAGTTCAACACTAGCATGGTGGTGGGCAGCTTGACCTTGGCATCAGTGTAGCCTTCTAATATACAACACACTGGTATCTTTTCCAGGACTTGACAATAATTAGTCCCATAACATCTGTCAGGTGAGCATTCTTAAAGAATTTGGTTTCATCTTTGAATCCTATTGACTGGGTAATGTATGGACCATCAAAATACTGCTGGATGAGCAGGAACAGGTTCAGAAAAGCAGAATCAACAACACGAGAAATTTTTTGCTTGTGGTAACTGCTTCTCAATACCCAGTCCAACATCACTTTGTTTACAAGTTGGACATGGCATTTTTCAAGGAAAAAATGTACCAAGTTCAGGCCACCATCGTAGGGGTTCGCCATTCCAATTTGTCATCACACCACCTGCTCCTTCCACTATGGGCACTAATGCCAAATAGTCATAAGGCTGTAGCCAAACCATATCCAACCATAGACTGTCAGATTCCAACTGCCAGAGTTCTCAACCCTCAATCTTGGAACTTAGTGCTGCCTGTTTTCAATTTACCTCTTTATCTTCCTTCTCACTTTGATGAAGCTGAAGGCAACATCTGTCAACATCAGCAGTGCCTGTCTATGTCCAAACCAAGTGCGCAGAAATAACTCTTCTCAAAGCCTTGTACTTGTTCACAACACAAATAGCTATTGACACCTGCTAGTTGTGCTGAGAGTTTCATGCTAATACAATTTTGATATGTCATGTCTGATTTAAGTAACCTGTGATTGGCCTCAGACCCAAATTGAATATAAGTGTAGAGTAAGTGTAGTTGAGAAAAGGTACCTTTAGTCCCCTTTCAATGACAAGATCAACATGGCCAGCTGCTAGAAGTCCATAAGCATAGCAGTCACAACCATACAGAGGTACTTTCACCTGAAGGAGGAAACAGTCAGACAACTAGATTTAATTACCTGCATTTTTCTGTGCACTGACCTAGATATGCAACTTGCAAACATTTCTCCTCATAAAGAAATCCTCACAAATTTGTGAATCAACCACCAGTGTGTGCTTGCTTGTTGAGGAAGATGTAACTAAAAACTGTACAGAAAGCAAGAGATGAGAAACCAGAGCTGAGGACTTGCCAGAAAAATGATACCTTATTCCGGACTCTACTGAATGCCAACTCTGATTCTCCAGAAAACATGTGAGGACTTGTGGTATACCTGCCACCCCAGCATTTTGCACATGAGTGAAAACAGGAGAGACATTCCATTATATAAGTTTCTTATTGGCTCACTACAGGATGTGAAGATGTGAAATAACTACTGGAGTGCCCACAGCAGCAATAAATTGCTAATATTAATCCCGCTACTAGGTCCAAGATACTGAAAGCAAGATGGATAACTCACAGGTAGGCATTCTTAATTAAGTCGCATGATGCACGTGTTTGAATAGCATCTCCATTAAGCATTGACACTTGGCCCTGTATGCCAACCCACCGCTCGCCAAGCACTGGCTGATCTATAATCCCAAACACCTGCTTTCATCCACCATCTCATAAAAGCCATCAGCTTCAAGCAATAGTAGACCCAAGGGGTTGGAACTCAATAACCAAGGAATTGTATTTTTGTCCCATATTCTTATAGTCTGCTCAGAACTGTATAATCACAACCAAACATGACAACTCACATGCAGGATATACTGTGATTGGGTCATAGTTCAGAATACTGAAAACAATGAAGATACTTCATGAGATGCCACAGGCCTCAATACAAGGAAACTATAACAGAAAACACCATAGTGCTTACATTGAGCAGTAGATGGAGACAAGGACTTACCGGGACTCCTTTATAAACCAAGGCAATGAGCGTACCAAACACAGGTTTTCCTGTTTCCAACACCACTGAGATGTCAGAGATCAGAAGTTTCATCATGTTTTATGCTAGATTCCATAATAATGGTTTGTGATTTACATGCCTGTTGTCAGCAGACAAGGCAAGCCCTGTTCTCATGAGTGAAAACAGTTTTGTCTTCTTTAAAAATGCTGCCATTGTCTTATGCACTATGTGCAAATGGAAGGCAGGCAGGCAATCAAAGAGAACTGTAGTCACCAGTGATGAAGCTCTTGGTGCCATCAATGGGGTCTAAAACCCAGCAATAGTCAGAGCCTCCTTTAGGCATCTTCAAGCCTCCTTCCTCCCCAAATCTGTCACACTTTGCTATTAGCATCCTACCCTCCCTATTTATAAATTTCTTTCATGACGGCCTCCATAATTGCAGTTTCTTGTATAAAAATGCCTCTTTGCAAATCCACACTTATTGTGTAAATAGATTTACATGTAGTGAGCATAATTTCCCAAATCATTGATTCAAAGTCTGCAGCAAACAATCCTCAACAAGGCCCCATGCATGATAATGAAGAGTTTCACACACAAAAAACTGCAAACTTTGGAAACTCCTTAACAGACAGAGGAGTATTTACTTGTGCAAAAGCAAGCGAGCGAGCAAGCAAGCAAGGATGTGTGCGTGCGAGTGTTTAGCACTTACATAGCATGTGTGGGAAAACGCTCTGCTAGAATTGAGCACATGGCCTCTTCTGCTGCTCGATCAGCAATTGTAACAGGGCCTGCACAAAATCCCAAATACATATCATATTCTTCTCTGTGTTAGTTCACCCATTTTGCTACCAAGAAAGAGCCGACCGCAGAGAAACTTCAACATCAAAGACACTCCTGGACGCCAAAACCACATGATGACACCACATCCCGAAAGATCGAAGTCTTCCTCGATTGACAGACGTTACTATTTCTCCCAAATACTTATGGAGAAAATTGAACATTGAGCAAGGAAACAAGCAAGGAAATTCATAGTATTTAGAGACCTTAGCCATCTCTCACCACTCAAAAGAATACTCACTGCTGCTTCTCACAGAAGTACAAACTTCACATTTTTGGTAATAAGAAAACATAGTTGCTTAGTTACAGACCAACAAAGGACAGACCTTGGCAGGCAGGCAGGTGAAAAAACGTTGTTGAAGACAGAGGAAAAGAAACTTCACAGATCAAAAGTTTCAAACCCAGGACTACTCAGTCTCACATAAAATCTTCACAAACTAAGCTTTTGAAAGCAATTATGTTGGAAACAGATAGCAAATTTTTGAAAGCTTTTTCCTCACTGGACTCAATTTTGTCCTCCAGCAGGACCACGCCAGTATGAATGGTTTGAACGCCACAGAGAGAGAGAGCTCTCTGCCACGGCAGAAAACTCTTAATGAATTTACAAGAGAAATGCATATCCACAAGAGAATATATCCTCAACACAAAAAAACATGCATGAAAACAAAGTCCGAGAATTGATTCTGCAACACAACACAGGAAAAAAAAAAGCCAGGAAGAAGAGAGAAGTGTATGACCGATGCAACAACAAGAGAAAGAAATTATCCGTCCAACAACAACAACACTACAAACACAGAGAGACATCGCAAATGAAAGACGAATTACCAGCGAACCAAGAAAGCAAAGGATCTCATCCACAGGCACTCGATATAAGCAGATCCGTCATGCGAACAGATAAAACATTACAAAGAGAAGAGAATAGAAATGAGAGACTATGAGAGTGACAAAGGATTTTTTTCGCAGAGCAATAATAAATAGCAAAACGAGGGAAAAAGAACAAACAGACAGACAGACAAGCATCGGAAGAAGAAGACAGCGGCAAAAGTTGGAAAGAGAATTGCAAGGATGTGGCATGCGGACTCACTGGAATCTTCCTTGTCGATGATCTGGAAGCGCGATCGAAAGTAGTTCATGATAATCGTCCCGGCGGCATTTGCTAACCTGTGGCCGACTTCCACAAACTCGTCCATGATTGCCTCATTCTCGCGCTCTTCCTCCACCAGTGCTGCGGAGTGCTCGGATCTTGTGCCGACTTGTTGTGACAACGCGGGGATTTCTTCGGCGAATGGAACCGAATTGGAACGCGACTGGCTGCGCACAGAGAGACTCCAAATCTCGCCTCCTCGTCTACCACTACTACGGTTATTACCGAACTCCGAAGCATTGAACAAAGCACGATCGGTGGAGCTGCTGAACACAGGAAGTCTACGGACATCGCGAATCGACGAATAAAAGCGCGCGTCAGTCGACGTTGTTGTTGATCCTCTTGCTGTTGCTTCAGATACAAAATTCTTCAACGCCGAGAGGCTCAAACTCGTGTCGGAGACGTGCGAAGCGCGCACGGGAATGACGTTGTTCTGCGACAACAAGCTTCTTCTACTGGCAGCTAAAGCAACGGTTCTAACGAAAAAAGACATGGTTGCAAAGAGCGAGAAGCGAGAAAGAAGACGGTACCGAAGAAGAACACGGATGCTGAAGAAACAAGATCGCGCGAGGCAGTTAAAAAAGCTTGGTGGAGCTGTGGCGATGGCGGGACCGCAGCAGCCTTCGTCTCTCCTTCTCTCCCTCTCGCACATATTCTATGGGAACGTATTGCATATTCGACGGGAACTCGTAACTGTAGGATTCCAGTGGTCCTTGGGAACAGCATTCCTCTCATTGTTTTTTGGAAGCTCATCAGCGTTCTCATTCTTGTACAGCATTCTCATTTGAGAAACTAATAAGGAACGTAATTTGGGAACGAAAATTGGGAACGAAAAAGGGGAACCAAATTTGGGAACTCAAGTTCCCGACTGCTCTTGGCACTCCGGTCCACTCCACGAGTTCGGAAAATTCCATTGCGACAGCTGCGGACCTCGGATATACTAGGGAATACACGAATTCTCGTTCTCCGTTCCCCGTACTGAGGGGGACGTATTAGTACTTACGTGACGCAATCATGGCTCTTTGGTAACTGAAGATGGCACTTGATTGGTTGTTTTCTTAATTAAAAAATAATTCAAATCTAAGTTATTAAATTCCCTATTTTCTTGACGAAAACATTAAACAGAAATTTATTTTTTAAAAACTAATGGCGGTTTCAGCACAAATTATATTATTTTTAGAAATGCTATTTTTTTTTCAATATATATATATATTTTTCAAAGAAATTTGTTTTGTGGAAAGAAAATGAATATTTTTTGGGGGAATATTATGAGAACATTCGGTTTCGAAATGGAATCTTCAAAATTAATTAATTATTCAACAAACAGACAGACGCGTCCGGAAGCTGCCCTGACAGGAAAGTATGGCTGGTGGAGGGCTTGGGACGGCCCATATACTTAATAAGGTGGGTGTGCCGATACCATAGTACCCGTCAATGATTTTTATATTTTTATATTTTTTCAATTTTCCAATGTTGTGCCATTAGTAAGCATCCCAAGAGAGATTTTTGCATTAAATTGGCAAACATGGTTTTAAAACCTGTCTAAACCTCTTTTTTAAATGCTACCAAAATAAAAATCAAAGTCCAAATGTGATTTAAAACAATAAAAAATCCCCAAAAAATCCCGAAATTTGGCTTAATAGGAATATTTTGACAGAAATGTTCCTTTTTAGAAAAAATGTCTTGGATGACCGGTTTTTTTTTTTCTAAAGGAAAAAAATTACATTTGCTTTGATGTTTTGTAGGATTTTTAAAATTTTAAGAATAAAATAAAATAAAGAATTAACTTTGAAATTTTAGAAGTAATTGGCAAAAAGAAGGGATCACATGACCAAAGGTTTGGTGTGAGATTGACCAAAGTAGTTGAGTAATCCATTAAGGCACCCTTGTCTTTGGGCCTCCTTTCACCCCCCCAAGGAAAGCAGGTTCTTTTTTAATCTCAACCTGTTTATGACCAAACTCAGGATTCTGGTGCAGTGTTTTCATTACTTTAGGGGATAACTCTAGTGTCTTAACTCGACTTATATCCAATAGCTTGGTACAATTTGTTTGGTCACACCATTCTTGGGGTCGAAAGAATGGTTGTGACCAAACAAATTCCGACCAATTTGTTTTTGGAATCGAAAAATTTCGACCTTTTTCAAAATCAGAAAAGTCGAACTTGCATTCCGACCTTCAATTCGATGCCAATCAGCACCAAAAGGTTGCGATTTCATTATTATGTTAATAGTTTGTTGGCCTTGCCTACCAAGGGGAAGGATATTGTGTTTACATTCATTATAGAGTATATAGTAGCTTAAGGGATTTTGGCCCCTAGTTAATAGGCCTATTTTTACAAGAGGATTTTTGAAAGATGATATTTTTGACTTGTGTTGAAACTTGAGATTATTAGTTATAGAGTTCTTCTAATATCTTGAAGGATTTTAGTTTCATTTAGAGGATTTTTTTTTGAAGATTATATCTTTGCATGGTGGAATATTTGAGTTTCCATAATTCTTCTTTTGCCTTAAGATACTTTTTAATGTAAATTGGCAAGGCCACAGTGTAATTGACACACCCCTTTATTTCTCTTTTTTTTTTTTGGGGGGTGGGAAACTGGCTAAAGTCCAAGATAACCAGAATCTTCACCCTGGGCCAGCAACACATATGGCAAATGATTTATGTGTTGCTGGGCTGGGGTTGATTTTCTTTTTCTTTTTTTCTTTTGTTGGGGAGAGGAAATCTTCAAATTTAATTAATTATTCTATGCTGAACCCCTATTCTACTTACTACACTATACTAAATTCCAATCTTCTTCAACTGCAAAATAAAATAAAATAAAATAAAATAAATAAAAATAAAAATATCCCTTAGGGTATATATACCCTAAACCCTTATATTTATATTTTTATTTTTATTTACCCTAAACCCTTATATATGTGTGTGTGTGTGTGAAAAGAAGTCATACATAGGATGATTCTTTCTAGGCTATAAAATGTGGAAAGCTTTTCATGAGAAAAATGGGATTATTTTCCTTCAGAAAAGAAAGGGTTTGTGAATCTTCTTTGCATCTTCTAAGCATGTGAGTGAGTAGGTACTGAGTATATAGCTAGACAAAAGTGTGATGCAGCAGCCTTTTTTCTTTCTTTATCTTTTTCAAGCCCTACTACTACTACTACTACAATGTTGTTGCATTATCCAAGCTCTTCTCTTTTAGGGCAACTTACAAGTCATGTCATTCACACCTAACTCATGCATATTGGGTGCACTTTCTCCAGCCGCCCAATTGTCCAGTCAGCTACAGGAGTAGTAGTAGTCCACACACACATAGATTCATAGCACTGCTCATTTTGTCAACTAAGCTAAGCTATGGGGACACAAATACAAAGAAAAACCTATTTCCTCTCTCCACCTAGCCTACTTACTTACTCTCTATCTATCTATCTATCCTTCCTTCAATGGTTGTCTGGTGGGTACTGGTTCATTCCAGCATTCTGTGGGTATGTGTTTTGCATCGAGAACATGCGATCTCGAATCTTATGTATTAAAACAAAAACAAACAAAAAACAAAAAAATTGCAAAACCTCGAATCTTATATCTTAAAAAACACAAAAACTTGCAAAACCTTTGGGTAAGGTCTTTAACAAAATTTGAGAAATGACAGAACCTCTTGATAAGGTTTGTATTGCCTTTGCCCAACCCATGGTGGTAATTGGATACAGGGGTTTTTTTATAATAAATAATAATAAAAAGATAATGTGGTTCTAGGTTTATCCTGGATTCAGGGTTACCAAAAAAAATGTCAATTTTATCCAAATCGACATGAGTCTTTGATCTAATTTTTCAATTCTAACACACAAAGTATCCTAGAGACTTCAAAAAAAGACAATAACAATTTAAAGAGCATGCTTTGAAACAAATCACACATGTTTTGTTGTCCACAAAAGACCATATGAACTTCATGTTCTTGAAACACGGGTTAAGGATGATCATCAATATATTCTATGTTTTCATTTGATTGTAAGCCGTTAATAATGTTATGAACAACACCAATATTCCCATAATGTGTGCCACCGTCCTTTGTTTGGATCTTGAATCAAAATCATCACAAATTCAAGGTTGATTTCAAAGCTTGAATCTTGGCAACATTAACTTTCATGGCAACATGCACAAGGTGAAAGAAGAAACAAGTGCATCTAGGGTCCAAGCAAGATAAAATAGGCCCAAAAAAAAATCTTTGAATACTAAAAAATAAAATTGTGTGATGAATCTATTAAAAGTTAGGTGACAAATTATGAGATTGACCTTTTGAACTACATGAATGTATGAAATGTGATATGATTTTTATTTTTTTAGAAACTATAAATGTATCAATAGGTGAAAACACGTTACAATGAACAAAAAATGTAATGAAACTTCACGTAATTAATCCCAAATTATATAGTTTTAAAATGTAATGAATTTTGAACACCTTTCAAATTCACCTTTTAAAATACCAACAAAATTTTTGGTTTGATCAATAACATATTAACATGCCTTTGATATAACATGGCCAATACAATGTGACACTACAAATGTGCATGACAACTAAAAAGGAAAACACAAACCAACACTTGTCAATGCATTGGTCAATGTACTTAAATTAGATCATTTGTCTTCACTTAGCAATTATATTGTTGAGCAAACCGAATGAATCAATCAAAACCTTTATTTGGTTTGCCATGGTCACACCAATTACATTATGTAGTTCAAATGTCCCCACAATCATGTATGGGTGGGCTTTCATGAATTGTAGATGAAGTGACAACCATTGCAAAAAAGTCATATTCAATTTGCAACATCTAAAGATCAAAAAAAGTTATGCAAGTAACACATGAAACAAAAGAAAACATAACATATTTCTCCATCACTTTTGTCACAACATCTAGGGGTATTTCACTCATTACCTACCATCAATAAAAAAACCACAACATATTCACATTGACATAAAACTAAACCTTTCAATGATGGATTCTTGACATATGATAATGGATGGTATCCTTTTTGCAATGTACAATATCAAATTCTTTTCTAAAACATGTTTTGCAAGCTCAAATTTGTGGTAATGTTATTGGTTACTAAAAAAATTGTGATATGAACTTTTTCTTGAAGCATTTTTTGAGTAAAAGATTTTATCATTATTTATATCAAAGCCAACTCCCACCTTTTATATTCCTTTACATGTAAAAAAATAAAATAAAAATTGCAATGAACTTGTGCCATGTTCAATGTGTAGTTCATAAACCCTTTTCTTTTCATTTTGGTAAATATCTTAACACCAATTTGCATTTAAGTAGGGTGGCACACAACATATGGACTCATTTGTGGATTGTAATAATTTATTGTGACATAATCATTAAAAACAACAAAGGCCCAATTATATGACATGTGATGAATGTGATACCACATTTCAATAGGTCAAGAATTATGTAATAAAAAGCACCCCACTTACTTCCATTTCAAAATTAGATGCCTTTGTGATCCAATTATCATTTGAATTGAAAATAAAAATTCATTGCCATTTTTTTTATCATGACTTTAACTAGGCCAAAACATGAAAAATGATGTGGGTAGTGAAAATATCTTGGGATTCAACACATTCCTATAAATGTGAAAGAGTGCAAGGAATTTAGTCCCAAACACACCTTAATGAGCAACACTTTGGGAGTTGTAGTCTTGAATGAATTCTGAATTTTTGGGACAAGGGTGTAAATAATCAATCATAAGCCACACTTGCCCCCTTGGGTCATTAATTATTTTCAAGAATATTTTTGACATTTAAAAAAATCTTTTTACAATCTTGAAAGTGTTTTTTATACTATTATGTTAAGGTTTACATTTAAAAGATTCCAAAACAGGTAAATGTGTGGGTATTAAAATGTTTAAATACTAGATATCAATCCCTTTACATTAAAAGCAATGGTTTTAATTATTTTTCTTCATGTTTGGAAAATTGTACCCCAAAAATGCAAGTAATTAATGTGGTCCAAATTGAGTTGCCATTATGCTATTGAAAAGGCTTTGAAATGAAAATATCATAATTGAGTTTAGATTTTCCATGTAGAATTGTAAGCAAGAAATGATGGCCAAAATAATGACTATGGGTTAAATTGGCAATGTGACTTCTAATCAGTAAAACCCAAGAAACAAGGATCAATTGACTTCCGAATTGAACATGCCATATGACATCAAAAAGGTCTATTCAAGTGTTACAACCTTTTTGTTATGAATAGCCTCAAATGGAATTGTATGTGAAAATTATGAACTCACAAAGTTGCAAGACTCATAACTTAATAATTTTTAAGATTCCCAATTTTCATTTGAGAATCTCAAAAAATTTAACCATTTTGATGTAGCCTTTACACAAAATATATTATATGGAGGAAAATGATGCCTCCTCCTTAACATTCAAGCTATGTGAATCAAGTGAATTTAGGTTGTTTATGAATGGATCCTATCACTAGTTGGCTTCAACTTGTACTAATAAACTTGTTTAGTATTTTCAAGTTAACTTGTCCATGAATTTACATTACAACTCTCATCTTAGTTTTATCTCAGAATTCATGCATGCCCTTTTAACCCTTAAGAACATGAAATAATAGAAAACACACCTTGAATTGCATTTCATTATAACTTCAAAACTAGGAAAACATTTACCCTTAATACCATTTGACAAGCTTAAGGGCTTGTCACTTTTCATATGCCATTGCTTCTATAATGTGAGCGGGAATGTCATTTGTCCTTCTAAATGAATGATGTTAAACCAACCACAAGCTTGAAAGAAAGTTTGGCCCTTTGTTTTTCTAAAAGCTTTGGTTGTTAAAAAAAATAAAAGGCCAAATGAGATTATGAAAATTGAAATATAACATGACAAAGAAAGGTGAACAAAAGCCATGTCAAAACAAATGATTGAAGTGGAAGTAAACAGTTGAAAATTCAAGCTTAGAAAAATATGGAGGTGAAGAAACACCTTAAACCCTAGAAGACCCAAACCCATGTGAAACCAAAAAAAATGTTAGTTTAGTCTTAGGTCAATTCTCTCTGACAAACACGCTCGGGTTGGTGGTTTAAGGTTGAACTTAGTTATTGTGTCTAGACACATCCCAAGTTCAAGTCCTAACATGATTCCTCCAAAAGGGTACATGTTCGAGTTTGATTTGTGATACTTGAAACCAAAACCAAAAGTTTAACTTAGATATCCAGGTACCCGCACAACATTGGTTGACTTTGGCCTTTGATCAAAGTATTTTGATGAATATCCTTGTATTCAACTCATGATCATACTTTGGTGGTATTGAGATTTTCTTTTTCTTAGTTTTCCTTTTCAATAATAGTAACTACCTTTGGGGAGATTTTTATTTGTGTGCATGTTCTAGGCTTAGGTTAAGCTAGAGTTGTAAATGCCTCCAATTTCTTTTTGTTTTGGGATTGTTAATAAATGTTCATTTCTTTTGTTTATTTATGAGATTCCTAAGGTTGACTCCTTTTAGTTTATTAGAATCATAGGGGAGG
>Ga0209611_10012254_pt1 | contig 12096 bp, 8 predicted proteins | sample S1TSphgellanicum_3_FD_187693 | JGI IMG/M metagenome (GOLD analysis project Ga0209611, IMG submission 187693) | Host-associated microbial communities from peat moss isolated from Minnesota, USA - S1T2_Fc - Sphagnum magellanicum MG (SPAdes) (version 2) | ecosystem: Host-associated > Plants > Peat...
ATTTTGGGGGGGGGGGAGGGGGCGCAAATTTCAAGACAAAAAATGCAAGAAAAATGTTTTTGGGGCTTTCATTTGTCAGATTTGAAAAACTAGTAGTAGAAAAAGTTACCAAATTTCTTTACTAGGTTCTAGCAATAGCCAAAAATATAGAAGGATATTCAATTTATTGTTGTTTCATGTTGTTTTTGTAGCCAAATTTGGGAAAATCTCTCTTATCGGTGATGGCCACTTCACAAAATTGGGAAAAAAAAGAAGATAGAATAATTGCTCCCAATCTCCTTTTTAGATGATATTTGTGACAAAACACTATGGACCAACCAAGGCACCAAATGCTAATAACCATCTCAAGCTCACCTTGGAGAGAAGGCATTCCCTATAGAAAATGGAGGATGCCATCTAATCAAATCATCCAATTTTGATAACAATTCTAAGTCTCAAAGAAAGAGAGCAAAAAAAAACCACTTGACATGGGTGCAACCAATTGTTGGATGGATATATCGATGAGACCTTGATACATAGTCCAATATTAGTCCCGGTATCAAAGAACCAACCTACCTCATATTGTTCCTCCGATAGGGGGTTTAATTAATACTTTGGTTGATACCCGACTTGCTTGGTGCATGATTTTGTGATATACATAAAACTTGAAAACATGGTGTGCTAGCCAACCAATATTAGTATTGGCATTGGTTCCTTAAGGGCGGTTTACATTAGAGGACTTGAGCTTGGGACCACACCAATCTAAAATCCTTCATTGCTCCAAACTATGAAGTGTGGTTAGTTTGGGTTTACACTAGGATAATTAGGGCCCAAGACCTAGCAAATGACTTTGAATGAAAAAACTTGTTAGAATCCTACATGGATAGTTGTGGATAATGTTGCTTGTGCCCTTGGGGCCTAATGAAAATAGCGAGGGCCCATGGGTTCCAAAATAATCTTAACCGTTGATCTATATTTTAATAATATTTACAATTTTTTTTGAAAGATAAAAGTGGAGGGAATTTTTGATGGCTCCTCATAAAATAGTTGCCCTTTGAAGCCTAGAAAAAACAATTAAAAAATCATATTTTCTCTTTTTTCCTGAAAAATAAAGTTGGAGGGAATATTTGAGCCATGTCCCATGGGTTTTCCCATGGTCTCATCCAAAAGTGGGGCATCATGAGGTTCTATAGGCCATGACCCAAGTCCTCTTGTGTAAACAACCCCCTTAGACTCTAATACTAGTACCATGCTAGTATGAAAGCATAGATACCTCACCCAACACTAGTGGTAAATACCTTTTTCTAGCTTTATTCCTTTCCAAAGAAACCTTGACCCTTAAATGCATGATAAGCCAAAATAGGTCTTTTTTTGGGGGGAGGGGGAAAATTATATTGTGTGTGCTAGAGGTGAAGGAAACTTAAATATAAGCCTAAATTGTCATAAAGACTTCTAGGATGGTGAGAATGTTAGAGTCTAAATAGAGAGATAGAAATATGCCATTAGCATTGATTTGTAAGTATTGATGGTGAAATTTGATATCCTTTGTTATTTGTACTTGCCAAAACACTATTACTATAGAGCTCGCCCTCAATGCCTTCATCACATAACATGCAAACTTCAAAGGGGGTGTTATTAGATCTCTTGGAGAACACATAAATGATAAACCTACTTCATTAGAATTGATGGTGAAAATTTGAATTCTTTGTTGGGTGTACTTAACCCTAAAAACATGATTTGATTACTTTAGAGCTTACCCTTGAGCCCTCTATTCCCTTTATCAGCTTTAACATGTGATGGGTATTATTGGATCTCTTGAAGTATAATTACACCCACTTGTAAAATGGGAAGAGGGATTGGCATAAAAGAATTTCATGTAATAAAGGTATCCATAAAGTCACCCTCTCTTTCACCCCCCCCCATTCTCTTTGCTTTCACCCCCTATCCCCTCTTTGGGTGGTATCCCGCAAAGTAAGAAAATTTTATTAAATCTCAGTATGAAATGCTGAAACTCAGCATTTAATGCACAAGGTTCAAGAGTAATTATAGTAGTTGCACAGGTAGGAGTAGTGAAAACATATGTAGCAGCAGTGAAGGCGCTCAGGGAAAAGGAAAGAGGCGATGACACTCAGTTTACCACCAAAATTGGTGGGAAAACTAGTTTGGGTCCCAGTTACTTCGTTTTGTAAAATTTTATTCCCAGTTAAGCATTTGATGCCCTATTATGCCGAAAGTGGCCGTTCTCGCCCCCTGATCGCCTGACTTTATGGATAACTTTAATATCTTTTGCCCTTTGCATTGAAGGGACGTGTTATTTTCAGCCCTTCATTTCTTGTGCGCGTATTTGACAAAGATTTTTATAAAAAAATATCAACTACTAAAACTTATTGAAGTAATGAACCTTTTCTAATTCCAATAATTTAACATGAATACATTTTATCTAAATAAAAAACCCAATATGAATCCATTTTTGGCCAAAAATAGGGATAAGCTTTATGGTGTTCGATGCCACTCCATAAAGATCCAAGCTGCTAGGCTGATTTATTTCCACAATCCAACTCACCCCAATGGATTGAAGGTTCTCAATTCAATATGCTACACCTACCAAATTTCACCCCACTTTGCTTTGAAATTCCACAATCACAATATTGTTTAATAAGGCCTTTAGTCAAAGGTTAACCATAGTATGTATATTGAATAACAAACAATACATTTGATGTGGAACAATAAGCATATAAGCATCCCACAAATACTAACAATCACACTTTTTACACGAATTGAAGCAATTCACCTCTTCACTAATTAAAAAATCATTTTTTGAAGCTGAACTTAATGTAAATGTTTTCACACCAAAATTTTGTAAATTTTCTCTTTGTTTATATGATTTAGAAATAAGCATTTGAATTTATGGCTAAAGAAGCAAACAATATTGAAAGTAAAAATGTTCGGGAATCAAAAGTTTAAGTTATTGGTAATTTGCTAAGTGCATTCTTTTCCCACCATTTTGTGAATCCTCCAAAGGTTCATTTAAACACACTTTTGAGAATCGAATTACATGAAAGTACTCTTGACATACCATCTAACAATGGACTATTCATCAATTAATAATCCCAAAATAGGCATGTAATGCACAAATTGCCATCACACATTTCCTTTGAACAAACATCACACATTCAATAGAAAAAAACCACACAAACTATTTGTTCAAAACCATGAAATAAACATCCAATCTCCTTAGACTTAATGAATGAATCATGCACTTGTGCATGAAGGGTAGCTTTGTCAATGAAAGCAAGCTTTGGATAGAACCTTTTTTTTTCCAAAAACCTTTGGATGAAGAACAATTCATTTCATTTTGCATTAATAAAACCATTCATAAATCTCACAAAAGGAAATTCCATCAATGCCTATGTGTTCTCCTAATGCATCTTTGAGCTTAAATTACATGGGTATATTTTCATATGTGTTTTTCTTCTTCCTTTTTTTATCTATGCATGAGTTTCATATATCAAATATCATGCCATCTATGAACTCTAAACAAATTGGAATGACATGCAATAAAGTCTGCAATTCTGACCCATTACTACTCACACTAGATAAAACCTAAAACCCACCAGACCATGGCACTGGACAAATAATAATTTGGTTATTTTGTAAGAAAATTAATGGTAAAAACCTATTTTAAAAAAAAATAAATTGGACAACCCAATCCTAAAAAACATATGAAGGAAAGCATAGACAACAAAGGACAATAAAATTTATTATGATCCCTAGGTTGAGAGTCAGATGTCGTCCATTTACAGCTTAATGTGTTGAAGAAGAGCATCTCCACTACCCAAAAGTATAATGACCTCTAGAGTGCTTTGGATGAAGCACAAATTCTTAAATACCATACTTGCCTACATACTACCTAGTTAGGCACTTTTGATGCCTAATATTTTATTAAATAATGGAAAAGTCTATTGGGCAAAATTAGATCTGGAATTTTGGTGAAATTAGGTAATTAGGTTTTTCTCTTTTTCTTGAATTAGGCTACTCAAATTTGAGGATAAGTGAAATCGGCACATGGGACTTGGAGTTTTAGCGTACATGTATACTTGAGCTTCACCATTGTTGTTTAGAGAGTTCAAGGAACAACTTTTAAGCATCAACATTGTTAAGTATGGTGTTTGCGCTAGTTTGCTCTTGTTGGTTCCTTCCATTCTTTTGGCATGGGATTTGTGAAGGACTTGATCCATACCAAGATTACTTATGACATGTGGTTAGATATATGCAGGCATTAGAAATGGTTGAGACTCATCCTATGCACCAACTTTGAAAGCTAAAATTTGGGTTTATGTCTCATGTTTTCATGATATTGAAGGTGGGCAAATTTTTGGAATCATACATACCATGGTGCTAGTGAGAGGTCTTTAGCATCGTGAGTTAGGCAAAATTTGAGAAGCTATCTAGTATCCATAGCCAGATTGCAGTTGTCAAGGAGATCCAAGTAGCCAGCACAAGAGGAAAAACCTGATGCACAAGTTAGTGGTAGATGTAAAAGCTTTTGCATTAGCAGAGCATATATGACCATCAAAAGAACAGAAGAAGCACCAAGTAAAAAGCTCTAGAAGAGGATCATGTAGAAAAAAAGCACTATTGGGTGTTCTCCTCTTTGCTTGCTGTTTACTATTTATTATTTATTATTCAAAGTTCTTCAGTTGAAATGAGGAAAAAGAAAAACACTAATTTTCCAATAGTTGTTCTGCCATACCAAATCATAAAAATTATTATTAAATCTTCATTCATGTAGAAGCACAGATACCAATTAGAAGCTATAAGAGCAATTGTGATTGGTTTAGGGTTTAAGGTTTAGGGTTTATGGGTTTCATCAATTGTGATTTCTCAATGCTTTAATTAAAAGGAATTCTGAGTCTTCATGAGTCTGACCATACTTAATTGTTAATACCCATCTTATGGAAGCATTTTATACCACCATGTGAAGTCAACTCCCAAGATACTAAAATTGAGCTTGAAAGGGCCCCTGAGGAGGATACTACATGTCTACAGTCTGCTACTACGCTAATGAATGAATACCTTGGCCTAAACCCTAAACTCCCTAAAACCCTAAACCTTGGCCTGGTGCCTTACAATAATTTTTTATTTTGGGCAGTAAATATATTAATAATTTACAAAATAATGAAGCTATTGTATTGTGCTTGAGAGTTCATTCAGATTTTTGGCACACATTTTTCAGAATTTTTGATATTTCTCAAAAAAAAGTAATTAATTAGTGCCTAACTATCCCGGGTACTAGGGTAGTAGCTATACCAAGCACCGTAAGCAATGATTTTTTTGATAATTTTTTTTTTCATTTTTGGACAAAAAATTGGGAAATATTGGATTTAAAAAATATATAAATTGGACTAAATTTGCTATTTTTGGGGAAACATTTCACCAAATTTTTTTGATATCAAAATATTGCCCCCAAAAAAACCATGCATGTAAGGTTTGTTCTCTAGTACAAAGGCAAACAGGCTTCATATTATAATATCAATGATATTGGGGATTTTTATATAATCCCAATATTTTTGAGATTCTCTTTTAGATTTCTAGGGTTTGAAACTTTGATGGAAAAATGCAACCAAAGTTCCTTGGTAATTGGAGATAGAGCAATAATAGGACTAGGTTTCTAGGGTTGATTAATCCAAGTTTTGGCACTCTTCCCACTACACACATTCCCCTCTCTATGAGTGAATGAATGCTAAAGAGATTTTGGTAATTGAAAGTAGATTTTGTTTCTCCCAACATACAAGTGTCCCAAATGTTAACTAAGGCAAGTCTACTAGTGCACTCATTGTGCCTATAATTTTGCACTACCTAGACTTTGGGGTTTGTTGGTATTAATAAGGTGCTTGAATCTTCAACCCCACCCCTTATAACTTATGAATGGAGGTAGATATGAATGAATAGAGTGGCCCATCACCCACACTAGAGGATGAACACACATAATAAACAAGAGTTTTGAACATTGACTTGAGGGTTTTTTTTTTTTTTTTTTTTTTTCCCCCCCATTGTTGGGTGGGTAAACCTATTTAAATATATTAGTTGAGTAAGGGTAACTATAACATTTTGGAATATATTTCAGCTGGGTTGATGTATTTGGTAAGGTTTCAAAACATTCCCAAATTAGGTAAGAATAAGGATATATAGGTTATGAAAAATTATCAATATGGACAAAGAATCATTTTACCTTTGTTCACAAGGTAATGATAGACACAAATATATCATTATTTATCCTACACATACCATGTAGGTATAATAAGTGGGTGAAAATAAGGTAAACAAAATAGCTACCCAAGTATGGGATATTTCAAAGTGGAAGAGGACAATTGACTTGTGCAATTGGTGTTGCAAGCATGAACATGTGAAAATTCAAACATGATATCTAGAAAATTAATGAAAATAGAATGAAACCCATCAATAGTCTTTAAAAAAACACTTTTATAATGGCAAATGGTAATAAATTCTAAATGGTTTCAAGAGTGTATGGTAAAAATGTGTTCAAAATAATTAATGTAGTGAACATAAATAAAACTTCAAAAAATATATATGTAATAGGTAATCACCATAATTCAAACAAATCCATCATAATCACTTGCATTCCAAAATATGGAAAGTGCATATATCTTATACTATGACTTCGGCATTTACTTTCTTTTTAGCTACTCCAAAACAATTACCTTCCTTAAGGCAAGGATATACCTCAAATAAATATTATAAGGGTAAAGTAAAGATCAAGTAAATTTAAAATATTTACTTGCCAAGATAGGATATTTAAAAGGGTAATTAAATTTTTTAATCATTTGGATAGGGTATGCATTTATCCAATCATAAACCCATGAACATACAACAGTAAAACACTTACTTGCCCAACATTCGTTTATTTCCATTATTGCTATGAAATTATTCTTATGTATGGTGCTTTTGTATTGCTTGTGTCTTTTTTTCTTATTTGTCCTTGTCTTAATTCTCTTTTTTTTGGAAAAAAAATGGATGATGTTCAAGCACATTTTGGACCAATGTTATGCAAGTTTTGGCTTGTAATGAGCACTAGGTTTCCATACAAACCAAAACTTGCATAACAAGATCCAAAGCATGTATGGGTAACACCAAGATATGTGTGAACATTAACAGACAACATTTCTTTTATTAACAAATTTTAGCCAATTCAGTTACTAATTAAAGGGGGTTGTTATTTCTAGGCCTAGAAAAAAAGAATTGTCCAATAACAATTTGTTGGGTTAAGGTTTCACAAGGGAGGATATTGAAAACCAACACTTGTTCCTATCACATGGCACCTATTTGTGAAATCAATGTGCCAAATTGCTCCATCATGGCCTTAAGGTTTGTTGTTTTGGAGGTTTAACATTTCTCACTTTTGTTGAATTGTAGACCTAGTTAAGATTGTGTCACTTGAATGTTCATTGATTTCTATGGCCAAATTCACCGCCTTTCTTTACACACCTTGGCAAACCATCACTAACAATTTTCATGAATGTTGAGGAGCAACAAGCTATGAATTGCAAGTGCCACTCCTAATTCAAGATCCTTGTCAAGATCTTTGATTTTCCCAAGTCCATAATGGTTGAGGGCCATGGTGTATTGGGGTTTCATGACTTGTGATCGGTTTTCCAACTAAATGTTGGTGTTTTTGCTAACACCTCAAGTTGTTGAATGAATTATGTTCACAACTCATGATGCTTGCAACTTGAAGCTTGCATATTGTAGTAACCAATGAGTTAGTTACCATTATGCACTCATGTTGTTGATGCATTTTGAAATTCTCAAGGTGGAATCAAGACTTTAAAGCTTATTCTTGAATTGGGATCTACCAAAATACATGATCTGCAATGTCCCTATTTTGGAGTTCAATAAGATCATGAATAATTGATTTTCTTCAACTTTCAAGAATCAAGTTTCATTATTCAAATGTTGATGAAATAAGCACACTATAATCTACACCATATTTTTCATTATGCCACATGCTTGTAAGTTTGTCATGAGTGCATGGTCCTGAATGCATTGTTAATTTGTGATTGAGTATTGATTCTTGAGTCTTGAGTCCATTGATTTGTGTTTGAGATGTCACTTGAATGCATTGATTTATCCCTAAACCTTATATGCATCGATATGTGCTTGAATAATCTCTGAGACATCACTTGAGTGGGTCGATTTGTCCTTGGAATTGTGAGTGCATCAATTTGTCAATGATCAATGTTTATGAATGCATTGATTCATCCCTAAACCTTAAATGCATCAATTTTTGCACAAATAGTGATTCATGAGTGCATCAATTTGTGTATTGATTGTCTTTGCCATCCATGTTTGTTTCCATCCCAAATCTGTAAAACATGTCATCATTAGGTTTCCCAAAAGATTTCAAGCATAATTTTTTTCTTTGATCCAGTTGTTCAAGATGTTCTTACACATGTGCTAGTTCCAACCAAAGCCCTTAAAATAATTTTGATCATGTGATTCTTGATCCAACACAAGTAGAAGTTGATTGAAAGAAAAATAAGAAACACAAGAAAATGTATGAAATGAATTGGTGCCTCCAAGATGCATGGGTTGTAAAGTTGTCGTGGGTATAGTTTAATATGGTAGGTGTTGATGGGAAGGTGCATTACGTGAAATGCAAAGTTTGTAGTAAAATTGAAAGGTGCGATAACCTTCTTGTGCTAAAATGAATTCCTTATGGAAGTGTGTTGGCCAAAGGAAAACAATTACTGCAACTATAGGTGTGGTAATAAGGGAATATTATTTTTTGAAAATGAATTCAACATGTGTTCAATAAGTGCTTGTATGTGTTTACAGGCAAGGATTTTGTGTTCTAATAAAAAAAAAACTTGTTCAATTTGCATTCATCTTCCATTTCCTTTTTCAAAATAGGCCCATGATGAAGTATGAACACATGAAATATTTGTTTGCCTTCTTGAAAATGCCTAACAATCCATTCAAACATTGGAATGATTATGTTGATTGGGAAATTATTGTAGTTTGCATCATGTTGCATTGATTACCACTAAGGAAACAATTTTGTCTTTAATTGTTTCCTTAATTTATGTATATGAAGTAACTATAGTCAATAATTAAAATTTGATTTTCATCCATTGCAATGTGGTGGTTATTTTGCTCACTTGAATATTTGGTTGAAGATAATATTACCGCAAACATCAAAGTTATCATTTTTTCTATTCTAATGATGTATGTGGGGTTTCTTTCAAAATCAAATTGTTGAGCATCTTGTGTGTCCAGGAACTAATGGTCCTTCCACATTTCAAGGGGTTAGATTTGAAATTATTTATTTTAATAAGGATTGAACAAACACCCTACCTTATCGAGATCCATTGTATGGCATGTGGAGCAAACCTTGTAGTGAAAACTCTGTCTTCCATGTTTATGGTTTCTAGATTGAAAAATCTATTTCAATCACTTTATGGATATTCTTCTAGCTCCCCCAAAGGGTATCTTGAATTCCAAAAACTTGCTAAAATTGTGAAAACAAAAGGATTAATTTTTTTTTTTGGAATGTGAAAAACAAGGTTGATGAACATGTTAACACCTTTGAAGGATGTTGAGAAATAGCACAAGATGTTGATTACTAATATGGTAGTTGATTATGGTTTAATGGAGTCAACCAAAAGCCAATATATTGAATTTGTGTGAGATTGATATGATCTTGGGTTTATTGTGTGTTTTTCCCATGCTAGAATCTTTTAATGCCTTCATGAAGTTTGCATACCAAGGGCAAATATGTATTTGTATGTGATTACATTAAAATTGTCAAAATTTGTTAATCAAACTTATAAAAGATGTGTGGTAATTCAAACACATATTTCTAGGCTATAGACTTTTAAGAATTCATTGATGTTGTTGCAAACACAACTTGTAAAATTGCACAAGATTGGGCAATTGATTTAAATTATGGCATAGAGCACTTGGCTTGCCAAATTATGGGATAATCTCAGAGATCCATTCTATTGACCCTTTAGTTGGTTTCCACTCTCCAATTACTCATGATGACTTTGAAATAATTATCATAGTTGTGAAAGCCCAACGCATTACTACATGTGATTTGTTGGTCATTGAGTTGGAATCTAAGTTTTTCGATCATGAATTGATGAATGCTCTTGGGGTCATTTACCCAAGATATTAATTACAACTAGATTTTGAGTTCACTTTGAGGGTATATTTAGAATTTACAAACATCCCTTTTCAAGCTAACCATGAAAATTCAATCTCCTAAGGCAATGGAAAAGCCTAGAGATGATAATATTGTTGTTAAACAGTGGCATTGACTTGCCATAAACAATCTATTGGTTGGTTGTTTTTCTAAGTTCTTGAAACTTGTTTTAACAACCATTGTCCAAGTCATTGGCAATGCGAAATATGAGAAAACCTTTTCCACATTGACCTTCATGAAGTTCAAGCCTCAAAATTGATTGGCTTGGCATCTAGACATTGTTATATGCATGTTCCTTCAAGATTTTTTCATTGAGGACATTTTCCCTTTCCAAGTTGCTATTACAAACTAAAATGATGAAAGCAAGGTCAAAATAAGAATGAATGCATGAATGTTATTTTCCTCATAGTATCACATGTTTTAAATTTGATATGATTTATGTTATGATACTAATTTTGTCGATTGTTGCAGACACCTTGTGTTGCAATGGGTAGGGTCCTTGTGACTTGGGGTTCAAATCCCTCACAAGGTCTTGTGCATTAATAGTTACATTTAAATGTTTGATCCTACTTTGTAAATGTTGCATGTTGTCTAATTACAAAGTAGATTTGTATATTGGAAGCCTAAAACTTGCGAACTTCTAAAAGCTTGAAGCCTATTCTTTTTCTACTGAGATGTGTAAGTGGGAGCCACAAGTCGGCTATATCAATTCAAAGTCTTTGCCAAAATTGCCACTTCGGTGCTTCCAATTTAGCCACATATATATCACATTATTATTTTTTGGCAAGTATCCAGCCATATGGGCACTACCTTCACACATACCCCTGCCACTATTCATGCTACAAAAAATTTAAAAAAAAAAAAAAAAAAAAAAAAAAAAACCCTACCTGCCAGACACATCTTGGATAGGCAAAAACTGTAATGAGGGACAAAAAAAGAAGCAAAAGTACTGCCTGCAATAACAAGTATATGCACATATAATGTTGGGGGCCATCAACCTTGTCTGTGTTCCAGAAGGTAATAATAGTTAGCTTTGAGCCTAGCCTAGCCTAGCAGCTGTAGCAGGCCACCTAGCCTCGTCATGACAAGATTAGGTCAATAGCCAGCCTTGGGTGTACCAGCACCCATGTTGGAACCATGGTTAAAAAAGTCCCAAAATCCATTTAAAATTCTTTCCAAATATTACAAAGATCCCATGCTTAGGCTAACTCAAGGTCTCTATGAGTTCAAAAATCCCAACATTTTAAATATATAATATTTAATTATTTAATTATTTTTGGGAGAAAAACCCATATTTCTGGGCATAACACGATCACTAAGAAGCCTCACTCAAAAAGGTAAAAGGTACCGACGACGTGGGTGTTGGTTCACCCTGGCTTGACTACAGGTTGTAGGGGTAGTGGGGGCTAAAGGTGGCAAAAATGCCCAACATGGTCAAAGTTGCTACCTACCTACCTCTTTGGCTATTTTCAGCTACAACTGGACTTACCTATTTTAAGAGATTGGCAAAAATACCCAGCCTATGTATGTATGTATGTATGCCTATGTATGTATGTATGTATGGACTAGGTAGCCGGCAAGAGGCCACTTGGTTACCAAAAGCAGCCCAGGCGGACATAACAATAAGCATCCTTTACATCCATAACATGCTCAAGCAGGTGGATGTGGATGGATTGTGGATGGATTGTGAATGGATGTGGATCAGACACCTTAATAAGCCATTTTATCCAGATGACTGGGCCACAGCTATCCAATCAGGAAGAGACATGTCAGCAAAGCCAGTCCCCTAAAGCTGATTACGGGCTTTTAACTGACTTGCTCGGACGAACAAAACATTTGTCAAATCCTTGACTACGACAAAAAATGTGGTCTTTTGTTGTACATGCGGGTGG
>Ga0209611_10012255_pt1 | contig 12096 bp, 11 predicted proteins | sample S1TSphgellanicum_3_FD_187693 | JGI IMG/M metagenome (GOLD analysis project Ga0209611, IMG submission 187693) | Host-associated microbial communities from peat moss isolated from Minnesota, USA - S1T2_Fc - Sphagnum magellanicum MG (SPAdes) (version 2) | ecosystem: Host-associated > Plants > Peat...
AATTTTGAAATGGACCCTAATTTGAAGCCTCAAGGATAGAACTTATAATGGTAACCAATTTTGGTGAATTTTCCATGACTTTCTTAAACTTTTGTTAACTTGCAAATGCTTTGGGGTTATATTCGAAGGTTAATTTGTCAAGTTTTTTTTGTTTTTTCCCGCGATGTTATCCTGCATGTAAGATTTTTTATTTGTTTTATTTTACTTTATTTTATTTGTTGGAACTTGGTTTAAAATGAACTAGTGTGGCCATGTAAGATTTTATTTGTTTTATTTTATTTGTTGGAACTTGGTTTAAAATGAACTAGTGTGGCTTGTGCCATTGGCCCCAAGTGTTTTAAACCCATTACAAAATAGGGAAACTCAACATGTGAACATTGTTTTGCGAAGTATGTATCGACTTTTTTGAACAACCAAATATGAAAGGAAATCATGCTTGAATTGAATGGTAAGCCTTCAAGTGCTATCACGTTCTCAACTGATTTTTTCCTTCCAAAACCTGATTTTTTTGAGAATTTATTTGAATTTTCAGCAGCAGCAAAAATCACTTCAAAATCAATATCTCCCACATTCTGAATCCAAATCTTACCAAATAAATTCCATTAAATCCTGCTCATCAAGATCTTTCCAACAACACCCAAGACACATTCCAATTCCTCCAAAATTTTCAGCTATGATTTAATTTAGTTTTCAGTGAAGAAATCATTCAATATTCAAGAACTTTTGCACCGCAAGTCCAAACGTCATGGAACCAAGCCCATGTACCCCTCCTCATCAAGAGCTTTCCAAAGACACCAAGAACACGACCCAGAGCATCTCCCTTTCGTGGATCTCATAACTACAAAACAAACCAAACTACCTTCCTTCATAGATAGATGGGGTTCTAGGTATCTTATGTTGGGGGGAATATTTTAATGTGGCTTTAGGATATCATCTTATGTGTTAGGTTAAGGACCACCATTGTCTTTTTTTATTTTTTTACTTTTTAAAGTTGGAAAAACCTTTGGTGTGGTTCTAACAATGGTTTCTTGGATTTATAAAACCTTTAGTTTTTTTAACTTTTTTACAAATTTTGGAATGCAATCCTATTTCAAAGGTTCCATCCACACACTTGCACCCAACTAAAATTTTAAAATTATTTGTGTTATTAGTTTTGTCAAACTAGTGCACAATGTTCAAGAAAAAAAATTGTGTATTAATTTCAATGACAATGTTTTCATCGAAACTAGTATATGCAAAATGGGTATTTTGGTGTTTATCACTACAACAATTTTAAAATCATTTTGAATTATAGTTTGTCATAGATAGAATTCCATTTTGGAATTTTATTTTTCTTTTGTCTATTTGTATGTTGTTGTTTCTTTTGCTCTTGCCTTCCTTTCTATGTGGGCAATCATCAAATGTATCATCACAAACAACTTATGCACCTATGGGATTGAGGATCTTGTCTATCGTGTAAAAGTTTGATTACAAGACAAACAACAGACAAAGAAAGGGTAAGGAGAAAAAAATAATCATGCCTTCATTTAGGATTTTCATTTTGAAAAAAAAATTGCATTTAAAAAAAAAACATGCATGTATTTTAGTGATGGTGTGACAAAGGAGCTTGGGAAAATGAAGGAGAAGGGGTTTTGGGAGACATAATGGAAGCTCAAATGTCTTGCAAAAGCATGAGATGATTCTAGTTTTTCATAAGGCTCGAATGGCAAATTTTCCATCAAGCTTTATAGAAAGTTGAGGCCAATATATTCCAATGCAATCATTTGCATATGATGGACAAGGCCACTTTTGTCTATAACTTTTAAGAGAAGCTACTTCATTTTGCAAATTAGTGTGGCATGTGTCATTGGCCCAAGAGTGATTTTGTTATAATGTAGGGTGGACACAACATATGGCATTATTTTGCAAGGTATATTTATATCCCATTTTTCAAAAATAAAGTATGAAAGAAAAGCATTTATTTGAATTGAATATTAGACTTGTAAGTGTGAACCCATTACAAAATAACATGAACTCAACCTATTAACATTGTTTTGCAAGGTATATATCCAATTTCTAGAAATTCAAATATGAAAGGAACTCATACAATAGACACCAAAGTGAGAAGAAACTTACAATGTTTTGAGTTTTACAAGCCCTAAAAACTTTATATCAATACTTCGTAACATGCAATATTCATTTTTTTGGTACATTTGATTTGGGAGCAATATTTCTAAAAATTGGACAAACATTCAAAAAAGTGTTGCATGTACAATTGGCTAGGGAGAATATTGGCATCTTAAAATCTAGACCTACATGTTTTACCGATTGTCCTTGTGATTTATTAATTGTCATTGCTAAAAACAACTTTCACTATAGTTTCTCCCACATGGTCCCAGTTAATATTCATGCTTCAACAATACAATTACTTAGATGTGTGACTATGAGTTGTGAACCATTACATAATCCACGTTTTGGGGAAATGTTTTGTAACAACATATTTGGACATCCAACCTTGAGGTGAAGCTTCGTAAGTGACAAACTTGGCAACTTTAAAAAATTGAAATATTCAATAAGTTACATATTACAATTATCAACACCTACTTTGGGAACAACTATATTGATACTTTAAAATGTTTGAAGCACCCTTGGAAACCTTTGAATGATGACATTGTTAATATTGTCAACAACATCATTTTGAGTGGATAAAATGATTTGGTTTTTGAAATATTCATCAGTATGTGCATTTTTGTCTTCAATACCAGTGTACATTACTTGAGTGAATTGTAAATCTTGACCATGTATTATTTGTTGAAGCAGAAGAATTCATCTTTCTTCATCAGTTTGAATTTCCCCACTTCTTACTTTGAGTAACCAATGTGCAAATTGGCAATTTTCCTGAAATGTTGTAGTTAAACACATGTTTTGTTGTAACTTCAATAGACGTACACCATGCCACAACATTGATTTACGAAGTGAAGTAGCTACAATTTGTCCTTTAAAACCTTTTACAATAATTAGAAAAACTTGACGAAAATTTCTTCCAAACACTACGATGACACCTCCAAGGTTCTACCATCATCACATAAGTCACGTAATGTACGATCAACTACCTCTGGACAATGACAATGTTGCATAGGAATTTCATCCCAAATGATCAAAGATGTTTTACGCAAAAGATCTTCCTGGTTTGATATCTTACCTATGGCACATATTGAACCTTCATTGATTTGGATTGGAAGTTTGAAAATAGAATGGGCGATTTGTCCAACATCAAGTAAAAGTGCAACAATACCATATGATGTTACACATATAACAATATATTCTTTGCTATGAAGTTTAACTATGATTGTGTTATACAAAAATGTTTTATCTATTCTAGCTAATCCATCAAGGAAAAATGTTGTCCCATTGTGTTTATTTATTGATGTTAAGATTTCTTGATAAATAAATAAATAATTTACATTAAGTTGAAGTACATGTTCATTGACAATGGTCATAAGATGTTTACGATTCCAATTGAATTATTCTACAATCAAAAAAGTTAGATGGTGTGGAGCCCAATTGGTTGAACAAATTGTGGCATGCCTCTTCTATTGTGCAATGATGTATTATAATCATTTCTTAAATTTTCATTAATAAAAAATAATTTGTAACCATATACTTCATGTTCACTTGGATCCTCCAAACCTTGTTGTACTTGTAATTGGTGTCTAAAATCATCACATATTTTATGACAAAACTACTCCCACAATTTGTTAAGCTTGTTAGGGGAACAATGAGTAAATAATGTTACAAACAAATTATGAAATTGGGATCTTGATTGAATGATAGAAGTTTCTTGTAAACATACAATCCACTGATTATCATTTTTCAACGACCTTTTTACTAAATATGCTTCTTTAAATGTGTCATAAATATGACCATCCATTGTTTAAAGGTCTTCAAGTGAAATTGGTTTAGGAACAATTATTATTTAAAGCAAACATAAGTAATGTTGTTATCTAGCAATTGGATCAACAAAATACAATCTTCCTAAAGCAAAACCAATTCGTTTAGGTGTCCATTCCTATATGGTAATCTTCCAAACATAGTGTTGAGGAAATTGAATATATGTATATTAAATCTTTTCCAATTTTCAAAAGGAATGGTGCACATTTGGTACAAAAAATGAGATTCGAAAAAAATAAAACTATCCATTCTTGAAGTTTGAGTGCTTTGAACATGCAAAAACATTTTTGATTTGTGTCAAGTTTTGAGTATGTAAACTTTACAATTAATGAAAAATATTCCAAAAAAACATGACAATCCAAACCATTATGTTTCCCTTGTGATCTATTAAACATATAAACATGTAGTTTCAAGGAGTGTCCATTCACTTTGATGGCTTTTTTGACTATGATTTTACCCTCATGAATATTACCATTGATGTATTAATGGGGTGGGATAGAAAATTGCATTGTCCTATTCCAAGTGGTGGACTATTCGACTTTTGTAAAGGGTTTTTTGCATCATGGAGTCCCAAGGATTTTGGAACTTCCATGCCCACTAGTTAGTGTATACCCATGGCATGCCAACCATTACCACTAAGTTTCTACAGCTTGTTAGAGTTCCAAACTCCATGTTTATGAATCAGTTCGTTGCACATCAAACAACATTTTTCCAAATCGAAGTACCTATTTTGAAAAAGGCTATTTGTTTTGACTATGATGGTCCTCTCCAAATGCTAATCTTACATGTTTTTGCTTTCAAAAGGCCCAAGCAAAATGCATGTATTCTTATTGTAATGAATTATCTAAAATGTAAAACTTGTTTCACCAATGAACATCTTTTGATGCAAACAACTACCAGATTGACAACCTCCATATGTAATCAACCTAAAATTTTCAACCCCATTGAAAGTGAAAACCTCGTTAATGCATCGGATTTGTTACCTTTTCTAAATGTAAAGTCCAACACCTTCAAAGTGGATTCTTGATTGTATTAACCTTACATTATTAAAAAACCAAAACCATTATTGAACTCATTCAAAATCTCGTTCAAAATGTCCACATTGGAAGGCTTGTCCTTTTATGAGTTCACCTCAACTTTCAAAAAATTGCTTCCATCAAACAACTCCTATTCAAAAAGTCCCACCCTAAACGGGCTTCCCATTCATTAAAGGCTCAAACCCTTAGATGCATTGTCAATGTCTTTGAAGCTCAATTGTTGGATATATCACAAAAGGATTTGGCACTTAAAATGTGCCTCTCCTACTTCCAAACATTACTTATGTTACACAAACCCTTTCGCTACCTCAAATGACCTCTTGGGTGATCATATTTCATGGGAACATGCATTTCAATCATACAACCAATTTGTTGCCATGCAAGCCTACATAGAGCATTGTCAAGATTATTATGTGGGAAAGGAAAGAGTAAAAGAAATGCATGGCATCAATCACGAATCTAAAATTTTATTGGACCACCCAAATGACACCAATTCTTTAACATCAAATGCACCTTACTACAACAATGATGAGTACTCTAAAGATGATCCAAATGAAAATCCTATATTTCAATTTGACAATGGCATGGAAAACCTTGACCTTTCATAGTTTATATATGGTGACCTCAACAACATACTTAATTTAATTGCAACTGTTAAAAATCTAGTTGCTTCACTTCCGCATGTTACTCCCATCATATTTCGCCACATGGATCCAACGACATTTCAAGTTAGAATGAAGGATCTTCATGATGCTTCATGTGCCAACTCAATCTTCCAACATTTTACAACTACATTTATTGAATTCAATATGCATCCAATCACAATGGAAATGATTGTAGCAATTACAGTTCATATGGACTAGACACCCCCTCCTATGTTTCATCTCTTCTCATACCCTTCTTTGAAGATGTTTCAATTGTTTATAATCTTAACAAAAAACAACATGCCATGTTAATGTTGGTGGGGTGCATGTTGCTCAACTCATATGATAATCTTACACATATAAAACTTTTCTTTCGCTTGGCTTGGTGGACATGAAAAGTCATGTCATGCATATGGGTGCTATTGAATTTAACCTTTAGTTGACAATGATCCAATTATTTCATGGTTGTTGCCCAAATGGGAATTGTTGTTGCATGTTAATGTTGAAGGTTGAACAATTCATGCAACATTCAACTTCAACCTCCATGGAAAGCCACAAAGTGCTTAACCCACTATTAAAGACATTGAAATTTTTATTGGACTATGTCTATTGATCATTGAAAAGGCTTCAACATGTGCACAAGTAATTTTTGGATCGAAAGATGCATGCTTGAGGGAGTTAAAAAAGTGCCCCGCCATTGTTGCTAGCAAACACACATCCTCCATTGTGGTGACTAGCTCCAACTTGGCCCTACAATTGGCTCAACATTATTTACCCATTGTTTTCAAATGCATCCATTCAAAATTGGGCCGGTTATAACCTCTATAGAAAAGTTAACCATTCAGTGTACTTGATAAAAATCATGTGACAACAAGACGACCCAAATTTTGCAACATCTCTTTGAAGATTTTGCATTGGAATTCCTAATAACCATGATGTCAATGTCATCAACTCGAAACATATAGACTTCAATATTGTAACAACCATTAATGAATGTCAAAGCCTATTTTACTTACATCAAACTCGTTTCAAGTTGTTTTAAATTGTTCATGTGCAAAATTATTTGCCATACAAAGAGAATATCCACAATATAAACTTCATGTTCACATTGCCAGGGGTTGCCATTTGACTTTTACTATTCTTGAGTGTCAAAACTATATTTGCTTAAACAATGACAAAACAAATCATTTGCCAATGATTTCGGAACTTGTAGTGGGAATGCCTATCATGTGCACAAAAAACAATGTTGGACCTAAGGAAGTTTTTAAAGGCACCTTGGGTCATGTTATTGGCTACTAGTTGCTAGAATCTGCAACTACATATCACCAAGTCATTAATGAAACTTCCAGGTTTACAATACTTATTTCATCCATGTTATTTGAAATAGTTTTTAGAAAATTGTTTGGCCATGACCAAATTTTAAATCCTAAACTTTCGCCGGACATTATTGGCATCCACCAAATATTGTAAAGAGATGTATTCATCAGACTTCCAAATTAAAGTTTTACTATTTCTATTGAACAAATTCCCATCGTCCCCTGCCTTTGCTCTCACAATTGACAAATGCCAAGGACTAATCCTTTTAGGAGTTATTCTTGGACCACTTTTATATCCATCTCAACAAAACCCAAAAAAAAACAACATGTTATATGGAGTTTTATCATGAGTGAAATGTTCGATAAACTTGTAAGTTCTTGAACCCTTTCCCATATTATTTTAAAATATTTCCAACCAAGAATTTATGTTCACTTCATAGAGGATTCATGTTTACAAGCTCTAAAGTGCATTACTTGATGCACATGTTTGTAGTATGCATTAGGCAAAAAAAAGAAAAAAAAAAGTTAATATGAGTTTATTTATGACAACCAAATAGTTAGTAAAGTTTGGATTTGCAAATAGCTATATATATATATATATTTGCATAACTTATGAACCTTGACAGGTGAATCTCATAATTAATTTTTTTCATTTTGATGTAACTTTCACATAAAAACTTTAAGGTGCCTAGGTTAGTAGCCTCCTAAAATATGATTATCATAGCTACCTCAGTTAACATATTTTATAAGTAATTACCTTAAATTAAAATAGGTAGCTTTTTGTATGTCTAACTACCTAGGTATTTGTAGGTAATTGGATCTACATTTTCCCATCCTAAGCTATGCAATCATGTCATCATATAATGTCCTACACAACTACAAACCCAATCATGGATGTAGACATGGATTGGCATTTATTAGTATTATGTGAATATGAATTTATTCACCATCATTGTACTAATTGGTTTCTTTTTTGGTCACAAATGTTTGCATCATGCATTATGCACCATATACAAAAATATCTAGTAATACATTACATTATCTATCATTTTGAATTTTAACATATTTGGTTTATTTATAAAAAATCAAAGGAAGATAAAATGCAAATAAAATCATTGCTTTGAATTGTGAGCTTCTTGAATTGACATTAAATAACCTTCGATTAATCAAGAGTTTTTTCCCCAGTCACAAGGTTATAGTCTTTTATTCCCATTTTTTAATTTGTACATAAATATTATTAATCAAGTAAATGACTGACTAACTAATCAAATAGTTTCCATTATAGATATTAATTAAAAATTAGATATTCAATATTCATTATAAACTATTTGAAAAACTAGTAACTTCTTAATAAGCTAACTTATTACTGATAAGTTATCAATACATACCTCATAAATAAATAACTAAATAACTACAATATTATTGTGAATAATTTTTAAACTAAAAATTATAATACTCAATTTATTTATAGATTATGTATTAAATGTAAAAATACTCTAATTACTGTGTATACTGATTGATTAATATTTTATGATAATAAATAGGAATATTACACTAATTACTGTAATTTCAGACTCAAATAATGTTTTCCAAAATTAAAATATCAACTTTCAGATTCAAATACAAAATCAGAATTCAAATATAAATTTTATGATTGAAATAACTTTTTTCTTTCAAATAATAAATTTCAGAATTGAACTATACACTTTTAGATTCCAATGAATTTTCACAGAAAATTTACATATCCATTTTTTACTCAATTAATAGTTTTAAAGACTGCAATATTCATTTTTAGATTTAAATAAAAATATTCAGAATTAAAATATCTCTTTTCAGTTTCAATAAAAAAAAATCAAATCCACATATATTTCTAAATAATTGAAATAAATAATTGCAGATTTAAATAATAATTAACAGAATCGAAATAATAATTTTCAGATTGAAATAACAAATTTCAAAATCAAAATATCGATTTTCAGATTCAATAAAAAAATTCAAACCCAATTTTTTAAAAAATAACTGAAATATAAAATTTCAGATTTAATAATAATTAACAGAATTGAAATAACAATTTTCAGATTCAAACAACAAAATTTAGAAGTTAAATATCAATTTTCCAATCCAAGTAACAAATTTTAGAATTGAAATAAAAAATTTCAGATTCAATTTTTTTTAAAAAATCAAAATATCAATTTTTAGATTCAAATAATAATTTTTAGAATTGAACTAAAAAAATTTAAAATTCAAATAATGTTTTTTCCAGAATTCAAATGTTAATTTTCATGTTAAAATAGGAATTTTGGAATGCACGTAACAATGTCAAAATTGAAATCTTAATTTTTAGTTTCAAATAACAATTTTTGAAGTCACATAACAATTCATAGAATTGAAAAAAAATAAATCTAAAAATTGAAATATTAATTTTCAGATTCAAATATCATTTTTTTAATTCATATTTAAAAATTCATATTTCAAATATTAATTTTTGAATTCAAATAACAATTTCCAAATTGAATATATGAACATTGTACATACATATGCATAATTTATATACCAAAAAATACATATTTATCATATGGGTAATATATCTTATATACAATTTTGTTATGTACATAAAAATATACCCTTAAGTCATTGTAGAATACCTCTAGGGGTGTGACATATAAGCCTATTCATGGATGAAAATAAACCTAAAACCACCCAACCCATAGGATGAAGTTATCAATAATTGCAACAAAGTTGTAACAATGACCAATATGAATTAAATTTGATTTTATAGTTGTAAATACTCCCATAGTTAATTGCAAATGTAATGGTTATATTTTGGTTGATTTCAATTAGTGATATATTTTGTTATGGTTCTTTATATTCCTTTATGCTTTTGTCCTTAAAGTTTATTCTAGGCCAATTTTTTTTCCTAAACCAATTGAAGGTTTTGCAACATCACAAGACCCCATTGTAGTTTTAATTTAATTGGGCTTTGGAATGATTTTGCACTTGTTTCAAGTTGAATGTTTAGCTTCAAAGTCCCCATGCAATGTTCTCAACAAACTAACATAACATAAATGTTCTTCTAGTTGTTTATGCACCAAGGATAAGCAAATTGGGAAACTTATTTTACAAAAACACATTGTTTTCTAGGTTCTTCCCATTTGGATTCACACTAGGGTCCAAACACATGCACATTAGCCCATATCACAAACTAGTACACAACTTTTCAAATAGCCATTAAAAATTATTGATATATTGAAACAAATGTCATCATGGCCTTGTTAGGTTTTAATTCATTTAACCCAATTTTGGTTAAGCTTAAGTAGGCCATCTAACAAAGTTTTAGGGTTAACCTTAAGTCTAAAGGAGTAGGTTAAAGCATATTGTAACGTGAAAACGGGTGGCTCACAGTGTGAACACAGTAGGGACTTGGGCTTTGCCAAGAGTATAATTAGTTGTCCTGATTTTTGGCGGCGGATAACTCTCCATGACGGCTGCATGGGGATGCATGGAAGGTCTGTGTTTGGGGTGTGAAGGAGGGTGTACAGGGCAATGGCGGCGCAAATGATGAGGAGGGGTGGTGGTGCATTGATGGGCCGAAAAGAGCAGGAAGGACTAGGCAGAACGGCACGATGGGGAAGGCAAGTGGGAAGGAGGAGGAGGAGGAGAGCGGCAATTGAGGTCTGGTCTTGTGAGTTTGGAAAAGGCAGAAGGTGCGAGTGAGTGGAGAAATTGTATAGAGAAGAGATAGAAAATTTTGGGGGGAGAGAGTAGAACAGAGAGCTAGGGAGATTTTGGTAGAATTCAAGAGAGCCTGGAGGATTGCTGGTTGCTGATTATCTTCCGCTGCGTTAGCAACCACATGAAGGCAGCTCCTTGATCTGAGGGGAGGAGAACAAAACAAGGTGAGGTATGGAAGAAGGAGAGGGACAGAAGGTGATTTGAGTCTGTAGAATCGTGCGTCAAAGTGAGGTTGGTAGGAATTCTGGTAATGCGTCTTTGGAAGCATTGGATGTGCGCCTGTAGTTGGGAATTAGCAGAGCTAAGGGTGCAGAAGCCATGGACTTTGTTTAGGAGATTGTAAGTCTGTATGTACAGACAAGAGGAGTCATCCTCATTGATCTGAAGGGAAGTTCAACAGAAGTTGTGAGGGTGTTCTATGAGCCTTCCTTTTTGGTTACAATATGACCTTATCCCAATAGGACTTGAAGGGTGGGTGGCTTGGTTAGGATAAGGGGGGGGAGTAGGTTAGCCAAATTAGGATAAGGGGGGAGTACGTTGGTCAGATTAGGATAAGGGGAGGTTACATTATCCTTGTCCAAAATTGGTTATCCATGCTGGATATGGAGGTACGGATAGGGGGGGATGTTTCCCAACAATTTTTAGTAATTAAGGTTGTGGCAGGACAATAGTAGTGGCGCTTTCTTGAAGTTAAGAGGAAGAAAAAATAGTTATTGGTCTTTCTTTCTTTTTTATGAATGAGGAATAATGATGATGGTTGTAAAAATGGGAGTGGTGTTTTGGGGCATCAAGAGAGGGTGAAATAGGTGCGAAAGGAATGAAGTTGGAACATCATGAAGGAGCAATCTCTCAAGAGGGAGTCAAGTCAACATACATCTTGGAGATTAGAAGCAAACTCCTCAAGTGGGAGGGGAAGAATTCATGAGCATGGTGATTGGGAGGTAGATGTTGGAGGTCAAGAAAAGGTACTTAGACCTTTGTTGAAATGAGGAACTAGGAATAGAAAATATGAGGAAGTTTGGGGTTGTTGGGGTGGGACGTATGAAACAAAGCAAAAGGTTTGCCCTTTTGTGTAGCAAGAGCAAAAAAAATGAAAACTTAGGTTGTTTGGTAGAGGAGAAAGTAGAAAAAAAGTGAAGAAAATGGTTTTGGGGTGCTATAGAAAGTTTTAGAAATATAAATTGTTGGGAGGTAATCTTATATATTAAAGTTACATGTTTGTCTGTTTGTCTGTCTGTCCGTTTGTCCGGGCAGTTTCTGGGCACTGCTCGGGCCAGCAAGGACCTTTGTTTCTTTTTTCTTTTTTTGTTTTTTTTTAATTTGATGGGTTTTGTTTTTTGTGTCAGTTAAACTGCCCGGACCTTTTTTTTTTTTGATGGGTTTTGTTTTCTGTGTCAGTTAAACTGCCCGGACCTTTGTTTTTTTGTTTTTTGTTTT
>Ga0209611_10012256_pt1 | contig 12095 bp, 3 predicted proteins | sample S1TSphgellanicum_3_FD_187693 | JGI IMG/M metagenome (GOLD analysis project Ga0209611, IMG submission 187693) | Host-associated microbial communities from peat moss isolated from Minnesota, USA - S1T2_Fc - Sphagnum magellanicum MG (SPAdes) (version 2) | ecosystem: Host-associated > Plants > Peat...
AAAAATCTTTCATAGTTTCATCCAATCTTAACTTGAGTTGTAAAAATCTTTCATAGTTTCATCCAATCTTAACTTGAGTGGTAAAAATCTTTCATAGTTCATCCAATCTTAACTTGAGTTGTAAAAAATCTTTCATAGTTCATCCAATCTTAACTTGAGTTGTAAAAATCTTTCATAGTTTCATCCAATCTTAACTTGAGTTGTAAAAATCTTTCATAGTTTCATCCAATCTTAACTTGAGTGGTAAAAATCTTTCATAGTTCATCCAATCTTAACTTGAGTTGTAAAAATCTTTCATAGTTCATCCAATCTTAACTTGAGTTGTAAAAATCTTTCATAGTTCATCCAATCTTAACTTGAGTTGTAAAAATCTTTCATAGTTCATCCAATCTTAGCTTGAGTTGTAAAAATCTTTCATAGTTCATCCAACGCCTACCTAGTAAAAGATTTTTGAAAGATATTATTATGCACGGGTTTATTTATCACTCATATTGTTTTAGTTCATACATTTTTTCAATAAAATTTCATTTATAATGGATGAAATTGAACATGATGAAATTAATTTTCTTTTTTTAAAACTTGAAATAACAAAAGGTTTCCCCCATTGATGACCAATACATGCACATTCAAACTCATTATTTTCAACTAATTCATGTTAATATGAAATGCAAGTAACCCTTTTATTGGTTTTTTTTGTTGTGAAATAACCTTCACATTCATATTTTCACAAGGCATTTTTAAATGCATTTTGAAGTCAAAATGATGCACACAACATGAATCATGAATTAACATGAACTCACAAAACTCATAAGATGATTCACTAGAGTTCAAACTTGAGAACAAATCATCATTTTATTTTTTAAATAATATATTTTGTAATTTCTTATGGAGGTTACATTTGAAATGATCATTTTCTTTCAAGACTCCCAAATGAAAGTCTTGAAATGGGAATTAAACTTGGGAATCATGTGACCGCTTCCTTATAATTCTCACACACACACTTTCACTTGATGCGAGAACATGTTTGAACGAATGCAAGCTATGGTGTACACAAAGTGGCAATTTTCGATACTTACTTAAATTTAATGAATTGTGGTGGATATTTGGGGGAAAAAAATAAATAATTAAAGTTTATAATTAATGGTGATTTACATCCAAATATATCGTGATGTTATGAAATGGGTGCACATACTTCATTATTATTTGGAATATATTTCTAGTTTGCAATAATGTTGACATAACATTGAAGTTGTAAAAAATTATTTTAAAATATTAATTTTAACGAGAATTTGTCAATAACATTTTGCACATAAAAACATACAATGTCCATAAAGAACAATCTTTTCCATCAAGACTTTTAGTTTGTTTTGAAGTTGTGAAGTTCAAATAATATGATATTAAAATATTCTTTAGTACATTATGCTATGATAATGTTGATTATTATGATAGTTTTAGGTTGTATAATGTTTTTCCATATTTGGGCTCAATGTTATTTTTATCATTATACAAAAATAAATTTAATTTTCAAATTATTATTTTAAAAATGGCACACTATTATCAAATAAGGGTCTTTTAAAACTTTTATAAAATTATTCATGTACATTTACACAATTATGAATAAATTTCATATTCATACATTCTATAACTTACCTTATTTTTTAGGCCCAATTCATTTATATGTGATTTGTAAAACAATTCAAATTGAATGAAATAATTTTGGTGTTGATGTTATGAATGTCATCTTCAAGAAGCTCATATATATCCTAGCCAATAGGAACATAAATGGACACTATTATGGAATATTTCAAATAACAATATGGGTTGTCAAGTTTATAGGTTCTAATTGATGGCATCCATCTTTTAATTTTTAAACCTTTTACCCCTTTTCCTAAACACCATTATTATTATAAAGAAGGGCCCAAGTATTCGATTATTATTCAAGTTGTTGTAAACTCCCAAGGGGACACTAGTAAAAATCAAATAAAAATACGTGAGTAAAAATATCATATATGGTGCAATATATTGGTTGTTGGATTAAAATTATAAGCTAATTACTTTTTAAATAGGGTACATTTTATTCAAATAATCAATTTATGTATAATATAAGGTATGTAATAATATGAAATAATGGATTCTAATTAACACATGGTGGCTTTAATATGTATATATTAGAAAAATAAGTTGGACAATTATCTAATACCCCTAAAAATGGTTGTTTGACGCAAGTAGATCCCAAACTTTACACTAGTTAAGTGTCCCCCCTTGGGTGTAAAGTGCAACAATTCTTGATATTTTTGTGGGTTTCTAAGTAGTGTGAATGATTCTAAAATGTTATGTAGGTTTGGTTTGAATACACATGTTCAATTTTGAGGTTTGTTTGATGTTAGTAAAGGAATCTAGATGGAACCCATGAATTGTTGGGCATTAAAGTTATCCTTGTCATAATTGGATCATGACATCCTTAAAGAAAGGCAACATGTCAATTTAGATTGTTTTTATAATAAAAAAGACCCAAAAAAATGATTTATAGTTTTAAATTATTTTGAAATTTTTGGAAATGATTCTTTGAAAGTTATAAAAATCAAATTTGCATGTTACCTTTTTAACATAGTTACACGTGTTGATCCTTGTACAATTTACTCAAGTCCAAGGATGAAGCAAAACATTTAACAATTGTTTTGCATAGGCAATCAAATTGAAGGAAGCCTATAGGAGGAATAATCAATGCACATACCAATTACTACAACATAAATTCTAAGCAATTACTTACACATCAAAGGCCATGAGAGGGTTTAGAGATCATCTTTTGGATTGGTGAACTCAAAATGTAGACCTAGAGATAAAAACATCATATCATTTGATAAAAATTGAAATTTATACATCTTTTCTTTTCTTATTGTTGTATTTTGAATTGAGTGGAATCTTCAATGTTTGCAAGTCTTTCAAAATTTGATGTTTCAATGTAGTTATGTTTCATGTAGCGTACTAAATTTATGTTTCTTATTAAGCTCATGAGATAGTTGCCACATATTTAGTAGCCTATATTGGAACATTGCTAATGTTGTTGTTCTCAAGTAAACATCATAGTCATTAGTCAAGGCAAATTGTTGAGAATTCGAACCATGTCCATTGAGATGTGATTGATGGCTTGATCTCTTGTCTTGAAGTACTCCATTTGGTTTTGAAATATTATATCATGGGTTTGAACTCATTCATCCTCCAACACCAAATACGGCATTGATACAATCAATGGATGCTACAACAAAAACATGTTTTTCCCACCCCGAGCATTGTAATTATGATGATTATATAGTTAATGTTATTTGATTGAAATGATTAATTATGTATTTTTTCACTAATTAAAAAGTCAAGTATGTTTAAGACAATTAAATTCAAAGTTTATCTTAATCATATTACACATTATTGGTTATATGTGGACAATATGGAACCTACACGTAATCATGGTGCCATGATTGAATACATGAATCAAACAAGGATATGGATAGCAATGTGTCACCATGCATGACATAAAACACATGGTAGTTTTGTGGAGTCTATAGTTATACAAGGTTTAATCTTATTAATCAAACTGTGATATGGACAACATGTCAACAAGCACAACCTAAAAGATGCAAGTTTTTCTGATCAATATTTAGAGTCTAGATTAAATTTTATTCCAAAAATTAGAAATATTTTTCACTGAATATAATTACGAAACTAAAAAATTGTGAATTGTATAATCAATTTATATCTATGTATTTCACATGTGAACTTAAATATTATTTTTAAATTCATGGATGAAATTTAAAATATGAAAATCAATGTAATTTTTAACACTTTCAAATAAAATTTTATTGAATGAAATAAAGTTAAAAACATGTGTAATTTTTAAAATTATATCTGAATTTTATTTACAAATTATAAATTACATTTGGATTTTTGAAATAAAATGAAATAAATTCTTAATTTCTTACATTACATATTTCAAGACCATACATAATTCAATGGAATTCTAAAACAAAAAGTGGATTAAATTGAATATGAAATGAAAGACGTGTTCAACCATGTTTTTAAAAGGAATTTTTTACCGAAATACTTATGGTAGATGTATTACCTTTAAATGTGTCATAAATAAAAATTCCAAGAGCTTTTAGGAGTCCATTAAGTAGTAAAAGGATTGGCCATAATTTCATGGACGTAGAAAAAGACATATAATGTTAATGCTTGAAGTTTGCACTTCTAACATTTTTTGTGCAAGTTTTGTTTGGAAGTGGTAGATTAGCAGTATGGCATTGAAAGGAATTTTTGTTTAAAAAATCAAAGATCAATATTGGGAATATCAACTTGTGCACATTATAGTTACAACGTGCAACTAATAATTTCTTAATGTCGTCAATGGTCTACCATTTTATTTGGGTTTTATAATTTTGGAAAGTTGACAAGGTATGTCACATGAGTATTGTCCAATTTGCAATTTTGTATGTTATGTGAAATTTGCACTTTAATTAACATTTTGTGTGTTTATTTAAGCAAGTGGCTTCTATTGTAAAGGGCAAGGTCTTTTAAACAGGGTTCAATTCCTCGAGAAATCATCTATTTCACTTTTCTATCATGATTCATCATTGTTTAGTGCAAGTTTGTATGTGATTTTGATGTGTTGTAACTTGTTAGTGTTTAGGTAGTAGAATCCCAATTCAAGATTCACAAATTGCCAATAAAGTTGACATTTCATAAATATTATTGCCAACATACTCACGATGAACTTATTGAAATAACCAATAAAAGTTAAACATTTAAAAAATTAATCACCAAACCTTTAGATGTTAGTTTGTTGGAAGTAGTGACAACCATTCTTGTGGTTTTGAAAAGGTGCCATTAGTTTTGACACCTACATACATGCACTAGCCATTTTGCTTCCACAACTAGGTGAAGTAGTGGCCATGTCATCCAACAATTTTCAACCCAAAAAAACACATTGATTATCATCTTTTACTTTGGATTTTAACAACATAATACATAATGAAGGGCTTCATGTAAAAATAAAATAAAATATTAACAATGCATTCATTTTGAAGGCATAAAACCTCCAAATCTAAGTAGGGTAGTTGCAAACTAGAGTGTTCACAAGATCATTTAACATGCCAATTTTTTTGCACCTCTGTGGGTTCAAATGTATGGTGCATGTATTTGTTATAATAATTATTTTAAAGGGACTTAATTTAACGATTCTAACTACATTTACTTGTGAAAGAAAAAAAAAACAAATCAAAACAATATAAACATTTCAAATGAAGGACTTTTTAATTTGACCCCTAAAATGTAACAATACATAAAGGGTGTCCATATGGACTCACAATTTCCAATTTTTGCATTGATAGAGTCATTTATTAGTCTCTGCACCTCATAAATGTCATGAGAAATTCAAAATAAAGGTTTCCAAACCATTTTCAAGATGACATGAAAGTATAAGGATTTTATAAAAAAATTAATGAAATAGTTCTATGAAGTCATTTTGGGCATGATTTTTGTGGAATTTATATTTCTTTTTCACGAACCTTCAATTTAGGATGTTTAAAAGGTGCCCATGTAATTACTTTTAGGATAAACTGATTATAAGATGGTGTTACATTTTGGTCACAATCAAAATACATTGCAAAAATTTACTATTAAGGACTCTACATGTGCCTTTTTTGGTCCACCTTAGAATGCTTTAACCTAGTAGTGGTTATGCCAAAGGTGGTTCCTAAAAGAGAGAATGCACCAATAACATTTTCTCAAACTTGGCACAATAGTTCTACTAACTACATAGGAATTGAAGAACTAGATGTTTCCTTAATCAATTATGTGAAATTTACAACTAATGTAGGGAGGAGATGCCAACAAATGGTCTCATGTCTATTCCCCAAAACATCATGGGCAAGTCAAATGTTATAAAAATGCATGTCTAGGAATAATTGTGCATTAGGTTGCTTAAGATCTTATCATGCAATAATGCACACCATGTAGCCATGCTTATATATACAGTGGCAACCCACATAAAACTAAGAACATGCACTATGGAATAATGGCCATCAAATCTAAATGCACATCTCTTTGACAATGAAGAAAATCACTATGTTGTGAAAAATATCCATTGGTTGTCTATTGAATGTAAAACAACTATTAGTATTGTTACAATCAACATCATCAATAATGTCTCCAATAATAACATGAGCCTAGGTATTTAGGTCCCTAATCCTTCGCATCATTACCCCAATTTTAATGAACTACCTTAAACACGTTCCAAGAAAATTGTACATTTGCACAATCCTTAATATAATGTGAAGGTGATTTGACCAACCCATTTTTGCATAACGAACATTCTTTAAATTAATCCATGTTGGCAAGTCATGAGCATGTTGGCAATCCTCCATTCAAGATCAATCACAACATGATTCTTACATTTTTTGCATGAGAGTTGTGTTAGAGACAATTGATGATGTGTTCCAAATGATCTTTAAAAAAAAAATTACAAGTAATTCCTTCATCCAAGTAGAAGGTTTTTTATTGAAATTTCTCATGGCTACTTGATATCCCCTTTTGGGAAATTAGCCAAAAAAGGTAACAAACCCCCAACTAAATTCATCTTCCCAATCCCAACAACTTTAGAAAAAAGTGCGTGTAAAACCTTTTTTTTTTTTTTGCCCATGTAGTAGATACCATCTCAAATTAGTCTTATCCATCAACTTTGTCAAGGTTTGCAATGTGTTCTTTCTTAGCATTGGCAAGGGCCAAAATTTCTCCATGCTTCCAATTAGGTTGGTGTAGGCCCTTGGCTTGTAATCAACATTGGAATTTGAATTTTGGTTCATAGAAACCTTCTTACCCTTACTTTTCTTTGCTGTTGAACATGTTCTTTCATTAGTGGCGGATGAGGTTGCACGTGAAGTTGTTTGGAAGACACGATATGATTTTATTTTCTTTAATTTTCAAAAGAGGAATATTGTGTTTGCTTTTAATGTCATGTATGTAATTTGTAACTTTTAATTATCTTGTTCATTTTACAGGCTCAATTTGAACAATATTTGAAACAATGACAATTTTAAGGACTTGAAAAATACTTTCAAAGACTTGTTGTTTTCAAGGTTTTCAAATGTGATTGTGGATTGAAATGGGTTTTTGATGAGGAAAAATAATATTCGAATCAAGATTGTTGAAACCCATGTGATACACTAGATTTATATATGTTGCCACATTAGTGTCAAATTTAACACATCCTTTTGTCAAGTCAACAATTGACTTTGACCCAACATTCCCATAGTTTTATTTTCACCTTGCAAATAAATTATTATTACTATTTATTATTTATTTATTTATTTTATTAGGTTATTTGAATAAGATTATCAATTTGTATTGAAATCACAAATTTACATGCATTCAAATTATAACAAATATAATTAATCCTAAAAGGTATTTTTCATGCAAATATTGATTGCTACAATTTGAAATTTACACATATTTTTACAAATATCAAAGGATAATCACAAAAATTCCATATTCAATTTCCTATTATAGAATTTGAAATTATGCAATAGCTTTTAAAAATGTATCAAGTAAAGGATTGTCCAAAAACAAAAAGTAGGAAAACAAGTAGTTTCAAGTTTGCTTCAAAAAAAGTTTTGCAAATCTAGTAATTAATTAATTTCCTAGATAACTAACTATTACATCCAATTAGTATATTGCCCTTGTAACCAATTACTCCTTGTAACATGGACTACATTTCAATTGCCATAAGGGACCAAGACCTAGTCCATTTTATCCAAAAATAATAGTTCAAAATCTTCAAGATGGTGATTGAAATTTAGTTACCACATTTAGATGGTTTAATTTTATTTTTTTGACTAGATTAAATTTCAATCATCATATGGATTGGGGCCTTGGTTCATCATGCTAATAAGGATTACGGTTTAATCCATGATTCATTTAATTTGAATAATTAAAAAAATGAAAATTCGGTCTCAATCATTACATTTGGAAGGTTCAAATTTTTAACATTAAAAGAAAACACATCAAGATGGAACTCCATTCACCATAAGGTTCAGGACCAAATCCAACCTATATATGTATGATTGCCAACTTGCCATCTTGACCATTTGAATCTTTTCAAAACTTATTTCATTTTATTTTTAAAAATTAAACTTTGATTGCCATAGGACATTCACCTTGTCCACTTAGTTGTGTAAAAAATAATTTAACCATCTAGATGAAGCAATTGAAATTCATATCAATAGTCTAAGTTTTGTTTTATTCTTGTTTTGTTTTCGAGACTAAATTTCAATTGCCATATGCAATTGGGATTAAGTCCATGTAGTCATAGCCAAAATTTTGTGATGGTTGCATTTTGGTTGCCATTGGAATAATTATTTATACCCTTGCAAAAAAGAGATTTCTTTTACTTAGATTGATCCTAAATCGGCATGATGTCAAGCTATGTTGATGTTAAAACTAATGTGAATTATTGCTATAATCTCAATTCAAGTTCAAATGTGCTTGTACATTTTTCGTTGTTGTGTTTGAAGTACTTGTTCCAAAGATATCCATGTTTTCTTAATGAAGACATAGTTGTTTCTATTGCAATTTTGTAGAATCTTCTATGGTCTTGAGCATGTGCAATCTCTACTCTATTACTTGAGCCATCTTTGATTTCTTGAAAGTTTTATTACATGAACAATCTTTGATTTCTTGAATGTAGTGATAATATGGGCAACATGGAATGGAGAGGAGGTAGCGGAGGTTGAACAAAGAGGGGAACAAGCTAGACTTCTAGTGTTACACATCATTGAATCAAAGCACCCTTTTGGGGGTTGCTATATAACACAAGTTATTTAATGGAAATTTTCAAAGTTTGGGTACCATTACTTGATTATCAAGCTAACATTGTTAACTATGTAAGATTACACGTTAGATTTAATGTTGCATAACCTTGTACCTCTAAATGTTACATTAAAAGAATCATTGAGTTGCCACCTATTTGCATTGAAGTGTGATTACAACATAAAAGGTGGAACATTGTTCAAAAATGTTAAATCTTTGAAGAATGTTTGTAGATTTGAACGAATAATCTCATAATTGTTGATTTGAGACAAACTTCAACATCTAGGAGTAACGTGAAACTTTATGTTAGGGCTCATTGTGGAAGGTGAAAAGAGCATGTGAACTCCTTCACCTCAACCACATTAAAGGATTGGTTGCTCAATTGGAAGGATTTGTACAACTAGTCATATCATGAAGGAATTTCCCATCACAAAAGTAGGACAATGGCCTTAGTTTTCAAGCTTTTCAAGTTGGGTTCCATAATTCACCCAAAAAACATCTTTGACTCCCTAGAGTTACTAGACATTTCCATCATCCAAGTTTAGGTTTGATGATGGTTGTGGGAAATTTAGATGATAATCCCTAGTCTCCATTATGCTAAATCTGAAAGCTTGCCTCTTAATGAACATGTTCATGTTGTAAGAGGCAAATGAAATGAAGCTGTTGCTTGGGAAATTAATTGTCAAAGGTTCTCCACCCTTTCCATGCAAAACCCTATACACAAAGGCTTTGCATCAAGCATTCATGGGATTGGAGCAACATGAACATGATTTCAGCTTTACAAAATAAGACATCCATTTCAACAAGTTTGTTTGCTTCTTAGATGCTTTCAAAGGTGTTTTGATTTAACTTGGGTCATATTGACAATGGGAATACCCTAACCCTAAGGCTTTACCTTTAATCCTTACCTTCATTTGATCCTCTCAACACTCCCGGGACTCCCACACAAAACCCTTCAACGCTCCAGGAACTGCAGAGGAAGCTCTTATATCTAAGATGAAGATGAAGTGTTAAACTGGGTATCTAAAATACAAAATTTTTGAAGTTATAAACCAACTCAGTCAGAAATGATGCACTAAAAAAAAGAGTGAGCAAGATCACACAAGTTTTACAAAAAGAACTGGGAGATAAAAAAGAGTAAAGCACAAGAAGAGTATTGCCGCATGGAATGTGGTTAAGAGACAGAGTTTCTCTATATACTTCTTCACAGGTACTAAGAAAAGGCTTTTACTACTAAGAAAATTGATGAGAAGTGAGAGGTTTGCGCTAAGTTTGTTCAGCAGTGTCAGTGATGGGTAGGTCTAGTGTACAAGAAAGCTTTATGTCACAAGCAGAAGTGAAGTGGGTGATCATTTTTTGACTCAACTATTTACATATTTTGTCCTTTGTGATGATAGCACAGCCTCAAAAGACAACTCAGGATTTGCAGACTCAGAGTTGGTGGCATGACACAATTGTTTCTCCTCAGCTTTGCTGCTCAGTAAGCCATGTTGTAGAGCTTGAAGCTTGGGTTGTCAGGTCCCTCCAGAATGACCAAGTTGTTGTCTCTGTGCGTATATATAGAGTTTTCCTTTGCCATGGTCTGGATCTCCCTTGTCATGGATTGGAACTTGAGCCCTGTACAACCCACCAGATTGATCACCTTTAGGCAAGGTAGATTTGCAAGTTCAAGTGGCAGCCGATTGAGCCTGGTGCAGCAATTCAGAGAAAGGCGCTCTAAGGAGCGAAGGTTGCCAATCTCTGATGGCAGGTGTGCCAGAAGCTTGCAGTAGTCCAAATCCAGGGCCTGGAGTGTATATAGCTCAAAGATCTCGATAGGAAGCCGGGCCAATGATGTGCATGAGTTTAAGGAAAGCTTCTTTAATGAGCTCAATCTCCCAATTTCACGAGGGAGTTCTGTGAGACCTGTGCATGAACCCAGGTTCAGCTGGAGCAAGCATCCCAGCTGACCAATCTCTTTTGGCAGCTTCTCGAGTCTGACACATCCCAAGAGTGACAGATCCTCCAACATCCGAAGTTGCCCAATCTCTGGTGCCAATGTTGCAATCCCGCATTGTCCAAGGTTGAGGTAGGTCAATTTGTGCAAAGACCCAATTTCAGGAGGCAGCCATAGCAGACTTTTGCATCGAGTTAGGTTCAGCTTGTTCAAAGCCACAAGGAGACCCACCTCCGAGGGCAGGGTGGTGAGATTTGCGCAGCCTGAGAGGTCCAGTTCTTGAAGGTTAGTGAGCTGCCCAATGGACCTGGGTAGCTGTCGTATGTTCATGCAATTCTCCAAGCGGAATCGCCGCAGCATCTTCAAGTTGCCAAATGCATGTGTCAAGTCCTGGAGCTTGTTGCAACTAATGAGGTGGAGCTCCATTAGAGTTGTTAGCAGGAGTACTGTCACTGGTATCTCATCAATGTTATTACACCCGATCACAGTCAGGTCCTTGAGATGTGGAGGTAACTGCATCCAGACCCCAAAAACCCCCCCCCCCGCGTGCACCCAATTATTTTCCTCCTTGGGGTTAGTGACCAACTGCACCAAGCATCTCATTTGCAGCCAAAAAGCTTGATAAAGTTTGAAAGCATTTAGAAGGGCAAACACACACCTTCATAGCAACATCAATTTCATTTGCTCGCAGAATCAACGTCTCCAGCTTCCGGAGTCTGCCCATCTGAAAAGGTACTCGCACATCACGTGAAACAAGGCTTTTCCCCCAGTAAAAGAACTGGAGCTGGCTGAGAACCTTGGTGCAGTAGCCTTTAATGAGAGTGTCATGGAGAATAAGTATTCGCAGTCCAAGCATTCTCTCCAGCATACTCCCTTGCAAAGCTTCTTTGCAGCTTATCAGAGATAAGCCTTGGATCTGGCTTGGTTCCTACATCAGAAAGAGCACACTTCACAACAAAAAGATGGACCACACGATGATGATGCAGCAGCTGAAGGACAGCCATCATAATCCTGGACTTGCTAAACAAATCCTGAGCTGGAACCCAAAATCTCCAGTCCTCATGGAGTTGACACTTGCAACAAATGATACAGATTATGAATGTCGGGGAGCAGCAGAACTTTCGACATATTTAGCATGAAGGAGCTACACTATGTCTGTGGTGGATCAGGGCTGAAGAAGGGGTGGCAGGCTCTTACCATACCAGGGCCGTCCATCAATATTCGATCAGGCAAGTGGGTCTGATCCTCAGACAACACACGGTTACCCTGAGTGTGTTTACAGGCTAGGGCGTACAACAAATCATGC
>Ga0209611_10012257_pt1 | contig 12095 bp, 5 predicted proteins | sample S1TSphgellanicum_3_FD_187693 | JGI IMG/M metagenome (GOLD analysis project Ga0209611, IMG submission 187693) | Host-associated microbial communities from peat moss isolated from Minnesota, USA - S1T2_Fc - Sphagnum magellanicum MG (SPAdes) (version 2) | ecosystem: Host-associated > Plants > Peat...
ATTGATTTCTGTAACCGTCATGGTCAGCATGCTTGCAAGAGTCCAGAAAACTGAAGTGGATGAGCAATGACAGTTTTCAGATACAAGCATTACAAAGCATACAGACAGATGCAAAGGAATACTCTTGGTGCAGCCATAAAATAACTTCCACATTTCATCTGAACTGAAGCAAGAGGGTTCAACTCTTGTCGCAAGAATCAATAGTCAGCACTGGTATGTTTACTGCACACAGCCAAGGAAGGAGAAAAAACTGAGTAAAGATGGTGATTCACAACATGAAATTGCAAATGTGCGAGCCTTAGAAATTCAAAAACCTTAACCTCACCCCCGATCCCCTGTTCTCTCCAAAAAGGAGGGAATAGAGGCATGTGCAGAGATTGAAGAAACCACAAAAAAGGAAATTCATGCACTGAGCCTAGTTCAATGCTGGATTTCGCTAACTGTATACAAAATCTTCTTGGAATTCTTCACTCCCTGGTCCTTGCTGGCAGGATAGGGGGCCTCAAACCAACTAGAACTTTGCCTGGAGACAGCACTCAAGACTTTCTGCAATCTTTTATCCTGCTTTGATCCTCAATTCTTGGCTACATTCTGAAGCTACTACAAACAAGCTATCATTACTATCTAGCTTTTTGGATGTAGGATATGCCTATAGGCAATACTGTCACCCTTCGTGGAAAGCACCCTTCTTGGCAGTAGTCCTAGTAACCCTTGGCCTCACAAGAGATCCAATGTACTTAGGAGTTGAGAGAGACAAGCTCTCTCTCTTTCAAGTCCTTGCATCTTCTATGCCATTGCAAATTGTTGGGTCATTGCAAATTGCTGGTCCAATGCCTCAGTCCTAGGGTTTACTATTTGCTGCAAAGTGTTCTTGAGAAGTTGAGTGTTCTTACTATGTGCATCTATCATTCCATTTTATCAATGATATTCTTTGTTGTGAGCTTCTATCACAAGTTCTTGTGCATAGGTTATGAGCGTGGATGTTGTCTATGTGTGTTTACATTTCTTTAGTTGTTATTCTTGAGAAAGTTGCTAGTCAAGATCCAAAAGAAGAGATCAATTTCCTTTCTTTGAAAATAGAAACACAAAATTCATTTTGTCAAAGGAGAAGGAAAAGATCTAATGGATCAAGCTAAGGAGACAACATTGAACAATTCAATGGTGAAGGTTAAGTTTGCCATGTGGAAATACCAAATGAAGAAAATATTTGTGGAAAGGAGCTATGGGGAATAGGAGATGGAACAATAGAATGAGAGCAAACAAGAGCTAATCTGATGCCAACCACACGTCACAAACTTACAAAGCTTCATAAGTTCATACAAATTCTGTGCAAAATCCATTTTTGATAGGCTCATACAAAAATTGTATGAATTTTGTGTTATGGTAATATGAACAATATTTGTACATATTCAATATCTTAAATATTCAAACAAATGAGACATTGTTTTTGAATGACATATGTGAATATTCATGTTAAATACACAAAAAATGCATAGTTTTATGCAAAATCACATCACAACAATTACACAGATTTAGTTAAAATATAAATTGTATGTATTTCATATTTCATACAAAAGAGGCATCATTTATATAAAAGTAATATTTTATTTTATTTTTGTGCCATTTTTTCAGCCCACAAATTTTACCCAGACATATTGTTTTGTAATTTTCACATTGATTTTATTGAAATTTTGTGATGTTGGAAGTTTGTAATGCATAAACAAAAAAGGTAACCGAGGACAAGAAAAATAATTACATACTTGGGATATTGTGACAAGTTGTTGATAGGCGATTATTGAAAAACCTATTGAGTTGTGAGAATTTTGCAACTTTCTTTAAAAAACTCATGTTGATACATGGTAGGAAACAACTAAAATGTTGAAAAACATTCACAAACTCCCATAAAACTTTTACAAATGCAAGATGGAGGAGGCAGAAAACATAGAGGATTTTCTTGGATGGTTGGAAATCATCATCAAACAACTCAAAGGCATGAATAACAATAGTTTCAATGATTTAGCCATGATCACTAACATCATGCATGTATAGCTTATGAAAGACAATTCGAAACATTTCAAATCAACTTGGGACAAGATCCTTTTGAAAATATTTTATCAAGAAAAGGTTCATGCATAAATTTTAAACATAATCAAATACAACATACTCAATCAAGGTTGTGGAAACAATCTAAATATCTTGCAACTAGTATTACATTGTCAAAATAATCCAACAAGGTTGACTCAACTAGTAAACCAACATGATGTTATTTTTTATGATCATTCAACTCTTAAATAGCCTGTCTAGGATTAAGTGTACACATGTAGAAAACGTCTTGGCTCCATGCAAAAAAACAATGTGATAGCAAGCTCCAATGTATGGACATGTGAGAAAGATTGCAAAGTGTGCATGACTTTCTATCAATATGTACAAATTTTAAGTATTATTGCATGAAGTTGGTGGTGCACACTAATAATTATGTTCATAATTACTTTGTCCAAATTACACATATCCTATGTCACACTAAACGTCTCATTTAAAACACTCCAATTCAATATTGGTGCCAACTTCTAGATAAACTAAACATTTGTGAGGCCAAGTAGTCCATGCATGCGTTGAAACATTTTTATTGGGAAGGCCATTTCAAAGACATTGTTAATCTAATTAACAGTGTTTATGTAAGTTACATCAATGTTGCCTTCTTCTTAGTGTTCACATTTGATGTGAAATGCAACATCTATATGCTTTGTGTGCCTATGGAATTCAAGGTTGTGCACAAGTCAAATTTATAAAATTAGTACTTGTCATTAAAGGCTTGTAGTTTGGCTTTAAGGAAACCTAATTTTTTTAATAATCACTTCAACCAAACAATTTCCCTTGTAGTAGTGGAACCTACAATGTATTCAAATTCAATTGTGTTGTTGGCCATGCATGGTTGTTTTCAACTCACCCATGTGACAAGACAAACCATTCACAAAAAGAAAAACTCAAGTGTGTGATTTGCAATCATCAATGTTGCCTTATAATAGTCCAAATCACAATATGTTGACAAGGTATGAAGGTGATTATCAACATTGATGACGCACCCCCAACTCCTTCAACACTTCAAGTATTCCATGATTCTTGAAACAATGTTGCAAGGAGTTTGCTTGGGTCAGTTGTTGTATTTTGCTTTGATACCCATCACATATGAAAGGTTGGGCATGATGTCACATGAGGAAAAAAATAAACACTCAACAATTTCATTATATAGAAAATTCAAAACCAAGTTTGGATCTTGATGAGTTGCACCCTCTAGGCAAGCATTCAAATTTTTTTGGAATTATGATTACATGGGCATCTACATAACCCAACTTCTATAAGGTTTTCAAAATGTACCTTGTTTGGTCAAGTTGTGTGCAATGTCTTGTATAATTTCTAGTAATGTGGAGACCCACGTAGACTTCAAGCATTCCTTAATTTTTTTATAAAGAAAACCTAGTTTTGCCCATGTAAACCAATATATCATCAACTTACTTAATCCCAAGACTAATTAATCCATTGTCAACAAAAATGGCAAGCAATAAATGAGGTTCCTCACAAAAGTGAATGGATCAACATCATTTCATGACAACTTGTATGTAATAAAAAACTTTTTAAACCAACAATTCCATGTTCTTGATGTTTGGTGCAACCCATACAATTTTTTTAAAAACTTGCATACAACCATAAGATTAGTCTTATATTCCACCAAACCATTGGGTTGACCATGTAAATCTTTTACTAATCTCATTATACAAAAGCAGCCATCGAATGACATCAAATTGTGTACAATATCAAGGTATTCTACTATCACTATATGAATGCAATCAAATTTATATATGAGATAAATGTCTCTAAATAATGCATTCCTACTCGTTATGTGTATTTTTTCGCATAAATTTTAATTTTATAGCAATCTATCTTTCCAACAACATCAAACTTATGTTCATAGACCCATTTACATCTAATTTTTTTTCATCTTGCAAATTTTTTTTAAAGTACCCACGTTTCATTTTTTATCAATGAATTATACTTCTCATTCATTTTCCATTTCCATTATCTAGTTTCCTTACAAATTATGGCTTCTTAATAAGTGGATAGTTCTTTTAGCAAGCTCCATTCATGATCTGTAAAACATGTTTAATGATTCCTCAATAGAACCAGTCGCCATATTTGGTTTGTGGTTTTCATAGTCAAGGTTCCGATGCTTCAACTACTTCATTAGAATTAGTTTCATTTCCTTATTGAATAAGCCCTATTGCTTGATTGTGGTGACCTCCCATTATTAGTTCAACAAGTTCAACATTTGGTGACTCTAATTTTTTTTTGTTAAGTTCACCACTATTCAGTTGATTACTTGCAAGGAAAGGGTTTTTGGCATTGTGTTTCCCACTAAAATTGTGGTTTTATGCAACTATTCAATGTCCAAACCATTATATTCGGATTCAATCTAAACAAATGAATGATTGAGGACCCATGCATCTTATTCATTGTTCAAAACATGTTTTATCTTCTTCATTAAACAAGACATGATGACTCTCTTCAATTTTGCATTTATTATTAAACCAAACTCAATATACATTGCTTATGATGTTGTATCCCATGAACACTCCTTTCTAGCTCTTTCATCTAATTCCATCCTCAATGCTTTAGGCATATGTTCATAAACATCACATAAAAAATTTCTCATGTGTGCAATTAAAGGTTTTTCTTTCATCCAAATCTTGAAAGGTCCTTTGTTAGGTACTATGTACGTAAATGTTCAATTCAATGTATAGATAACAATATGTGCAACTTCATCCCAAATCCATGAATGCAAATTACTTGAAAACATCATGTTTTCAACCATATCTACTATGGTTCAATTTTCATGTTTATGTGTTCCATTTTGCTTAGGATTGTAAGAAATTGTCATTTAATGTTTATAATTAATATGCATGCAAGATAACTTTAGAACTATTTGATGAACTCTCCACCATTGTCAAAAATTATAATTGAAATTATTATGTTAATGTTTCATTTAGTTGAACAACATAAAATTTGAAGCTTTCCAAAGCTTGAGACTTCTTTGTAATGCAAAATAAGACAATACGTTGAATAATTGTCCTTGAAAAGGATGAAAGAGCTTGTGTCTCCTAAAGACTTAGTGTTGAACTAACCAACAACATCAATATGCACCAAAGCTCCAACAAGTTCATTTGCTTGAACTCATAGTTTGGTTTTGGGGAAGGGGTTTTGATGATGCTTACCAAAGGCACACCCTTCATAGAAGATTGGTTCCATCTTGTTGGTCAAAGTTAAACCATCTACCATGTCTCCTACTACCATATGTTGGATGGATTGATAGTTCATGGGACCAAGTCTTCGATTTTACAACTCCAATTTTTTTGTCAAATCTCCTTGACTTTCTCCAAAAAAGGATCCTACTACACATGTTGTGGCATTGAATGTTTTCACTTTGATGTACAAATGTCACATGTCATCAATCAAATGCATCCTTCTATGACAAGTTGGCCATGATACGTTAGTTTGCACCCTTTTTTAAAAATATATCTCAATGTGCATCATGACAACTTTAAGTTCAAAAAAAAAAATTCTTTCGAAAACATGTAAAACATTTGTCATTTCACTATCATATCACTTGTCATTAACCTTGATTTGAATGGTAAAAATACCAACTCCAACAACCTAGAACTTATGGCCACCTACACTTTCAACAATTTTACATCACCCTAATGTATATTTGTAATGTTTGAACCAATCACATCAATCTATCATGTGTTGCATACATCCAAAATTAGTTATCCAACATGCATTTTTATCATTAATTTTTTTGGTGGGTGTTCATGTTAATGAACTTTGTAGCTTGTCACTGTTGGTTTATCATTCTTTGTCTTTTCTCTAATTTTATTCTTGTCCTAGGTTTGAGAGTCCACAAAAGTCAAATTGACCCAAATCTCCATAAAGTAATTTGACCCAATTCTCCTTAGTGTAAACATGCCATTTAGTATGTCAAGATTATTTAAACTAGGTCATATAGTATATATGTTATCCCATGCAAACCAAAAATGGTTGTCTTTTTGAAAATTTGCAAAAAACTTTAACAAGTAGTTGAATCATCAATGTTGTTATTGCCTAGGCCTCAAAGTTTATAGGTGACATTGTTGCAATCTTTCAAAGATACTCAATAATATTTTTTCAATCCTCCATACTACATTTGTATAAGCTTATTTCAAATGATGAATGTTATTTATGGCATTTCATTCATGAACAACTGTGAGCTTGTTCCAAAATGTTGTAAATGTCTCACATCCCGTCAAGTTTTTAATGGGATGTGATGTGACCCATCTTTAGTCCATTAACCTTGGCAAAAAAATATTAAGGGCATAATTGTTGTGCTTTTCCTGACTTGTAATTATTGTAGTTTTTTTATTGTTAGCTATTACAACATTACCTCTTGTTATCGAAGTTAGTTTCGCTTCCACCCCTAAAACAACATCCATAAACTCCTTTCCCCAAAGATCGTTCACATTTGATACTTTCACATGGTGAATCCTTTGCTATAAAATCTTTTAACATTCTTCAATTTTGCCACAAGATGCATGATTAGTCTTCTTTTCAATGAAACTTTTGACATTTTGTAATATCAATAACAAGAATCAAGGAAAGAAATAATAATAATAAAATAAGATGCACAAATAAAAATGTTCTTCTTTTTTCCTTTTTTGAAAATGAGAATCAAAAATATATATATTGAACTATCACTTTCTGTATTTCTATTGTGATATAAATACTAATATTACATGAGATTGTAAAACTCTAAAGGGCAATGTCTTGGTGTTGACCCATAACCTTTCAAAAGTACTTGATCAAAAAAAGGTTCATGCAAACATATTTTTAAAAATCTCAAATATAAGATATTCACTTGAAGGGTTGTGGAGATAATCTACAAATCTAATAGTCCAATAAGCTTGATTATCTAGTAAACCAGCATGGTGTTGCTATTTTTTATGATCAACTCCTATGTAACCATTCTAAGCATACATATGAAAAAAACTTATTGGCTCCATGCAAAGAAATTGGTTTGTGATAACAAACCCCAACTTATGGACAATCAAGAAAGACCACAAAATGTGCATGACTTATATCAATATATACAAACTATAAGGATCATCATGTTAAGTTGGTGATGAATATTAATAACTATGTTAGTAGTTCCTTCATCTAGAATATTACATAGATATCATATGAAACAGCTCATCCAATGTGTATCCTTAAATGTCCAAACAAAGATGTTAATCTATTGATGTTATGACTTCTCATTGAGGAAGACAGTTAAAAAATTCCTAGTTAAGAAAAGACCTTTAAATAATTCATAACCAAGACAAAAGGAAAGACAATAAGATCACCATTGGATGATTTAGCAAATCATTCACACTTGATTTCAAAGCAAAAAGAGTCAAAGAAGGTGGAAATTGAGGGAAAAAAAAACCAATGTTTGCTCCAACTAGGTGAATTAGGTCATTGGGTAAAAAAGTGCACAAATGACCCCCAAAAAAAAACCAACAAAAGAATGGTGGACTATTCACGGCATGAATGGTTGGTATCAAATCGATTGAAGGTACAAGTAAAATTAAGGGTACCACAAGAAACCAAAAAAAATTAGGAATGGTTAAACTTTTCCTTCACACAAAATTGATATATTGTATATTTATTTTTTTAATCTCTAATTGGTGCAACATTCAAACACAACTCTTGTGTTTATTGTGCAACTAGAGCATTCAATTGTCATTCACCAAAAATGCCTCCATTTGCATTCTCAAGTTTTTTCCTCTCATCTTTGCATTGCTTTTCGTTCGATTGAACATAGAACATGAGGTTCAAAATTAATTTCTAGTTGTTGGTGCCATGGGCATGTTGGATATTCTTGAATATCTTGAATTCTTGTTTTGTTTTTGCAAATTTTTTGACCTTGCAAGTTAATGTGGCAATGGCAACAACAATTTGTGAAAATTTGATATAGGTTATAAAGTTTAAGAATGATTTTTACTTGGAATGTTATGAGTGTATTGGATGCAACCATTTGTATTTTATATTTTAATTACTTGTTAAGTTTGATGCAAAGTAATTTTTCCAAATGATCTAAATTTTGTTGCATATAATGGACTTTTTGTTGTTGATCTTGTTAAGAAAACAAGTTAGTAGCAATGATATGTGAAGATTCACAAAAGGTGGTAATGTGTTCAAAACTTAAGACCATGTTTTTTCATTTGAATATGTTGGATGTACCCTTATTTGCAAATGAAGTTCAAGAAAATTTGGTTTAGGTTTCATGTAGATTGGTTTCTTTACCATTTATATGATGCATTCAAATTTGTTGTTGATCTTGTTAGGAAATTAGCAAGGTCGACTTGTAATACTTTGTGCAACAACAACTTGTAAACTGGTTTGAGAAACATTGGTCAAAACATCACGACCCTTAGAAAAATTAACGTTCATAAAACAAAAATTTGCAAACTTGTTGGCCTTAAATTCAATAAGAATGGGTGGTAGTTTAAATTCCACATGACAAAGAAATCCAAGTTGTGATCGTAAACTTATACACATGTGTGTATGAAAAGGAAAAAAAATTGAATTCAACGCAATCACCCTTGAGTTTGCACGCCCACTTCTAGTTTAAAATAACAATCGAAAGGAACTGATTAGGCAACATATGCATTTTCTACCCATGATAAATGACTTTCATTACAAGTAGTGAGGGACAAACAATTCATTTAACAACCACCTTTGTTGTAAGGTGCTTTGTTGCAAGTAACAACAAAATCATCAAATGCAAATCTAGTTTCTAATTCAAATGTGGTGGGAAGAAAAGCTTGCATAATGACATATTCCTCATGTTCAAAGGGTCAACGCCCACCTCTAGGCTTGAATTTGAAATTAAGGGGAATGCATTCTATGACTATACCAAAAGTTGTATTGCGTCTTGTAGGTAGGAACACATCGCACCATTACCCAAAGCACCATTCATCTAAAACTTCAAGGAAAATGTATGCATGTAGTCTACAAGCATTCACCAAGGTATTTGAATTGTTGGTTTTCGAAACAAACATGCGTTTGAGTTCTAAAGGGACATATAGAAGAGATTCAAAAGGAAAGGTAAAGAAGGAACTTGAGCAAAAGAGAGTTCAAATGATAGTAGACAACAAGTTGGCCATACACACTAATGCAAGACTTGAATTGGAAAAAATGAAGGTAGAGCTCAAGATTTTGTTATTTTCAATTGTGAATAATCAAGAATTATTGCCAAGCATAGAGGTGAAGCTAAATTGATTGTTTAGTTCCTTCAAGTGTTAGAGGAGAGAGGATTGAAGATTTGTGGTCACAACTTAAATATGAAGAGGAGAATTTTGCACAGATTGGAAGAAAGTTGTTGGTAGCAAAGTTGATTATTTATTGTGTGATTACAATGTTGTTAATTATGAAAAAACTTTGAGTTATTTTGTGAAGGGCTTGGAGCTTGCCCAAGAGGTTGTGAACTTGCTAGTAATTAAATAACTTGCTTGAATGAAATCAAGGGTGGGCCTTATTTTGAACCACTTCCAATGTTTATGGTTTCATCTCCATCCAATAGCCCCATGACAATTAATGTTCAAACTTGTCCAATATGTGATGAATTGTTTACTTTCAAGGACATTTGTATAGGATGTTGCAATAATGAATATCACCCCTAGTGTTTTGTTAGTGCACATTCTTTCACTAAAGAAATGCAAGGTGGTTGGTTGTGATGAAATGTTTAATGCATATTGGTGTTGCTCATTTGGATTGTCCAAACTTGTGATTGACATGTTTGGTTCAATCAAGAAAGAAGAGGCCACATTAAAGTTGGGGAGCCCTCAACTATGGAAACCAATTGAAATTTTACAAACAAGTACAACTTACCTTTTAAGTTCCAAGAAATTATTTATGCAAGTTTTTGTGTTTGTCTTGTATTTATTTTCTTACATTTTGAACATTTATACTAGAAATTAAACTCTTGACATTTGAATAGTTTAAAAATTGACCTTTCATTCTAAAATCCATGCCATCAGGAAAGGTCTACGTGGGTTACAATTTTCCTTTATGATTTTTTATACATGTAACACTATTAGGATTCCTTTTTTTAAAACTAGAAATTTTGGTCAAAAAAGACCCATTTTGGACAAGCGTAAACCTTTTAGTCATTTTGGACAAGTCATTTTGAACATGTCCATTGTGACTAGAACATGTATTTTTTGACTAAGTCTAAGTTGGCATTTTTTATTAGTCATTTTGACTAGTACTTTTGACTAATCATTTTGACTAATCAATATAATAGTCAAATGATTTTTTGATTAGTCAAACACCATTTTGACTAGGCAAATGCCATGTGGCATTTAAACAATGGCCACCCAAGTTAAACCACATGGCATCTAAACATTGGCCACCTTAGGCTATGCCACATGGCATTTAAACATTGGTAATCTAGGTTATGCCATGTGGCATTTAAACATTGACTTGTTATGCTATGCCATGTGGCGTAAAACCTAAATAACCTAGGTTAGACCTAAAATTAAAAACCTACTCCTAACGTCCCTATGTTTAAAAATCTATAACCTAGACTCCTAGGTCTAGGTCTAGGAACCTATAACTAGCAACTAGGTATATAAGCTTAAAGTAGTCTAGGGCAACCTAAACTATGACCTTTACTAGGCTTAAATGTACATCACCTAGATTAAGCCTACACCTAGATGCCCTAGGTAGGAAAATCCTATTTCATTTTGAATTTGGCCTTTAAGGTTGAGGCTTTTCAATTGGCTCATCCCAAATGACCTTTCTTTTCAAAACATTTCATATGTCTTGGATGCTTATGGTGCATCTATTTATATTGTTCATCATTTGGAAAGAATGATAAATAATATGGGACAAACTTTTGGGATAGAGAAACATTTTCATATCCACACAACACTAGAGCCTTTTAGTTCATACAACATTATTATTAAATAATTATGTAAGATACATATAAATTAAGAAAATAAATAAATAAAAAGGTAGGTAAATATGTATGTTAATTAAGTTAAAATAAGAATTAGTGATAGTTAATGTCTAGTTATTTAGTTATAATTAATAATTACAACCAAACTATAACTAATCCTTGCAAATTTGACCTAATTCATTAAATATTATCAACAATTTGTAATAATTAGTATTTAACTATTTAATCACACATTCATTAGTGTATTTTAAGTAAATAACTATTTAACCAACTAATAATTTATCATAGGTATATAAATGGCCTACCCTATCCTATATAAATAGGTTACTTATAGGCTAAAATATAGGTAAACAAGTGGAGTATAGGTAGGGTATGTATAAATAAATACACATACATATAAGTTAATTGTATTTTTGTTATTTAGCCACATACTTACATTACATAAATTAAATAGGTGGTTAATTTCATCTAGGAAAAATTAATTATGGCAAAACTAATGATTGGTAAAATAATGTTTAAACCAACCACAACTAAAGTAATTATGGAGATTTTGATGATTATTAAAATAATAGTGTCTAAACCAACCAAAAACTAAAAATAATTTTGGAAAAATAACCATGACTAAATTAATTATGGTTCAATTAACCATATCTAAATAAATATGATGAAACTAACCATGAATAAAGTAAATAAGGCCAAGCTAACCAATGAATAAATATGGCTAGACTAACCATAAGTAAAGTAAATATGGTCAAACTAACTAATGAATAAATATTTTATGATTAAACTAACCATGAGTAAAATAAATATGGCCAAACTAATTAGAAATGGTTAATCATCGCTAAATTAGAAATGGTTAAACTAACCATGAGTATAATGTCATTATTTTGAGATGACATCCTTTGTTACATAGATGATGTTTCCTAGAGATTTTGACTGTGAACAATAAGGCTTACTAGAAATCCTAATTGTGGAAAATAAAGCTTATTATCTAGGTTTAAGTAAGGAGAATAGAACACATGTACAAATTTTCTTTCTTAGAAATTTTAATTATGAACAATAGTCC
>Ga0209611_10012258_pt1 | contig 12095 bp, 6 predicted proteins | sample S1TSphgellanicum_3_FD_187693 | JGI IMG/M metagenome (GOLD analysis project Ga0209611, IMG submission 187693) | Host-associated microbial communities from peat moss isolated from Minnesota, USA - S1T2_Fc - Sphagnum magellanicum MG (SPAdes) (version 2) | ecosystem: Host-associated > Plants > Peat...
TGGTCTTGGATTGCCATAAAACAACATTGGAAAATTATATTATTCTAAATATGGATCACAAAATAATCCAAGTGGTTGAAAACCTTTTCCTAAAGCAATTGCAAAAGTTTTTGAATCATCATAAAAAATTGTTCAAAATTCAATATGTTTTGTACCAATTTTTCTCTAAAATTCCCTTCTATAATTTTTTTGAATTTGTCTAAATTATGGAAATCAAAAGTTATGGAAATTTTTTATTTTCATAATTATTTCCACTTGCATTTGCAACATGTTGCACTTTGCCAATTTGGTCTTATTGTAACATTTGCAACTACATACAAAGGTGTTTTATAAATTTCTTGTAATGATTTTATAAATATGTTAGGTCAAACATAACCATATATATATATTCTAACTTTCTTTTATTTTTATTTTTTTGAACAATCTTCATACAACATTTGAGGTAAAAAAATTGGAATAATATTTATATTTGTTGGGACATTGACAATTCTTCAATGTAATCCATATTGTTCATATCCGTGTAATTGAAATATTTGTGCGAATATTAAACATGGTGTAACTAAACATTCTTTTATTTTATTTAACATTCAAAAAATTCATATTTGGTTATTAGTTATAATATGATTTTGTAAAACTAAATCAAAAGGTTTTCCAATGTCAAATTTTCATATTGTTACAAGATTTACATATTTTTAAACTATTTTCATTCTTTAGTTCACTAGGGAATTTTTCAGTATATGGTTTTGATACAATAAAAATTTGATATTTTAAATGTAACCTTTGACAATAGTAACATACATGTTTACCAATATATTTAATGTCTTCTTTATATTAAAATTTTTTTTGACAAGGCATTCAAACTTTTTTTCTTTTTTTAAAAATTGCACATCAATGTTTTGATGAATTATATTAGATGATAATATTTTTTTGGAATATTTTTGTTATGTTCTATTGAAATATTTTCAATTACTCTACTAAAACAATGTTCATTATTTTCCAAAGAAATACCAACATTTACCTGACTTTTATTTTCTTTTGATTCCAAGTATTTCAAATGTTGTTTAATTTGTAATGTGTTTAAATGTAGATATGGATATTTCTAATTAAATATCAAAGCAATTTCTTGTGGCATCCGATCATAATGGGTTAAATTTTTTTGTAACAAATTTTTATTTAATTCTAAATTCTGACTAAATATTTTTGTTTTTTTATCAAATGTTTTGGTTTAATTTTTTATATTCATATTATGATTAGTAGTTTTTTCCCTTTTTTTAGTATTATAAATATGAATAGGAATATTTGTAATTTATGAATAAATTGTAGCAGGTTCAAAATGATTGTTCCCATATACAAGGTTCAGAGGTTCTTGTTCTATCTAAACCATAATCCGACCATTGTTTTTATTCCAAATATGAATTGAACGATGCAATATTTAGATATCCAACAAATAGAAGTGAAATTACCCCATAATCCACCATTTATTGCTGAAATGAACATTTTTAAGTATAAAGTTTTTCATGATTTGCATTCCCATGGTGGAGATCATGCAACAAATTCAAAGTTAATTTTCACCTATGACATTTTAAAGCTTTAGGTGTCCCAAGTCTTAAAAATTCCTTTAAATGAATGTGACTGCTATTTTTTCACATCATTTTAAAATTAATTGAGTATTTCAATAAATATGTTATTGCATCAAATAAAAAATCACCCACATTATATTGAAAATTAATAATTCAATTTAAACCAACTTTTTTCAACTCAAAATTCTTACATCCACTTTATAATTTAATATTTGAATCAATTTTATATTTGATGAATTATGTATTTTCTTTCACATACCATTATGATTTATTTTTGTACTTGTAAAATATTAGTATCTATCATAAATATTTATTGTTATTTTATTTATAAAAAACAAGGATGTGAAAGTCCAATTTGAATGATTTCTTTTATCTTGAAGTTCTGTAAATTCTTGTGATAATTTATAGGATTTATAGAAATGTTTTGAAATTATTTTTCTTAGATATTATTCCAATTGATTATTATAATGTTTTTGTATTATTAATAAAATTTACTAGATATTTGTAATTTGAATGTTCAAAATTTAGAATACTTTATTATAATTACAGAAACAAATAAGATTATTATTTTGTGCTTGCCCATAAGTAAGTAAATATCAATTTCTTTCCATTTCAACTTATTTTAGATTAAAGCTTATTGAAAACAAAAAATTGCATTAAAAAATCACATTTATTATTTTGTGAAATATTATATTTAAAATATATACTTGATTAAGGATTTTTTTCAATTTAATAAAATTTATTATTGTTCTTTGTCATCTTTGTTAAAAATAGAAAATCTAACAATCTTAACTGTTGGATTCAAGATGAATATAAATTATGGGTTTTTATCTCGAAACAACTTGAAGAAAAAACCTTGTTTTCATTTGAAAATTTAAAGGCCAATCAAATCATGACCAAACAAGGATTTGATCCATGATCTAAAAAGAATGCAATCACAATCATCACCATTATGTTACTTTATTTTGCAAGAAATGTGAGGTTGACTTTCAACTCCAAGTATGTTTTGTAACTATAATAGTAATGGCCATTAGTTCAAATTGTCATCGATGGAAAGCAACAAAGTGCACAAACATTTTCAAAGCAACTAGTTCCAAATGGAATAATGAGCTTTCCAATAACCTGCAAAGATACATTCAATCAAATAATCCACGAATGATTATTCAATAAAAACAAAATGAGAACAACTAAATTGGAAATTTCATAAATAAATTTGCAAAGCAAAATTAAAAGAAGATAAATGAAAAGAAATGTTTTATCCATACCTCAAAATTCACCACAAAATCCTGCCTTTAAGTGTTTTTGTTATGGACTTCCACTAGTCTTTTAACATTTGCAACATTGGGCATAGGAATGACAAAATTGGTTGAAAAGTTTGTCAAAAATTGTTGTTCACCAAACATAAAACTACTAACATTCTTAGCCAAAAAATTGCAAGTTTTCTAGTGTTGTAAGTTTCAACCAACTATACATATTGTGGGTAGAACTTTGGAAAAATGGATAGGGCTTGTGTGTCATTAGGCCCCCAGACCATAAGCAATACTCAAAATAAAGTTCTTTGAAGACTTGCCATACATTCTAGTGACCACAAGCTCAATTGTTCCAAGTTCTTACAAGCTTTGTTGTTGGATGAAACTATGAATGGAATGAATAACAACAAAATGAAGATCAAATGGGAATGGATCAATATGTTCAATCATTGTGGTAGTTCCAACCCTCAATACAACCGACCAATCACCTTTTTCAAATTTGTTCCAAAATGTCACCCCAAAATTCTAGACTCGAATGAAAAAACCAACATTCAAATGAGGTGAGAAGGTTGTCACAAAGGCAACATGTACAATAAAGGTCATAGTGAAAAATCTAGTTTTATATGTAAGATCATAATGTATGAACTTGTATTTGCTCTCTACAATATCATATGAACCATATCTACTCAGTATATAACCTTTAAAACATCCATTCAACATTCTTTATTGTAAGTCGGTGACAACTAAACACAGATGTGTGTTGTTTGGTTTTTTTTTTTGCTCGGGCTAGCAACATTTTCTACCATTGAATGCAAATAGTATCCAACAAATAAAATATAAATACAACAAAAACAAACTCAACAAAACTAGATAAAAACAAAATATTTTCAAAAACAAAAAAATAAAGTATATACAAATTGTTTTGAAATTAATTGTATATTAGATATATACAACAACAAAATTACACTAAAAAACTTAAAAACACAATTTTTTTTCAAATTTTAGAAACATAGTGCTCCCAAAACTCATAGGAAAAACATAAACAAGATCAAATACAAACCAAAAAGAAACAAACCATAAACAATGAAAATATAAACATGACAATCGTCCATATTGAAGGGAAAATTCAATTCCTCCACAAAAAATTCTACAAGTTTATAACAAAAGAATGTATATAAGCAAAAGGTTTTTCAATATAAAATAAGATACAAATGACTTCCAATCTCAACATTATATACACATAAGTTTAGGAATTAAAGTACTTATGAGAACCATACTTACAATTGGAACTTTCTACTTTGTTTCACAACTATTGATTAAAAGTTAGGGTTTTACTTTCATATAGGGTTAGGTTTAAACTTTATAGATATTAATTAAGGTTTAGGTTGCAACTATTAATTAAAAGATATTATTGTATTTTTGGGTTAGTGTTCATTTAGGGTTTCTAATACAAAAATATCCTATGTAGACACTTGGCAATACACATTTCATACCATTGACATGTGTTATTATCACAACCATATACCACATGTGTAGTTTGTACAAATCCCTATAATTTCAAATTTTACATCATTTTAAAATGCTGATTATTCTTCACCAAATTATTTGTTCAAAATTTTGTGTGGACTTTATCAACCATTTCACATCGATTTGACAATATTTAGACCTTCCAAGGTGAAAACCCTAATTGCACTGTTGGTATTTGCAACCTTTTGAACCTCCACCCTAATAGTCTATAATCAAAACCTTACCTTTCAAAATCATTTGAATAATTTTTTCTTTCCCAACTACTAATCTCAACAATACATTGATGCAAAATAAGTTCATTGAATTTAATTAAATTTGAATTTGGGATATGACTTTGAATACACTTGATAGTTATAGTTGTTTAACAAATAATAGGTTGTGGTTGGCAAGTTGCAAGCTCGTGTACAATAGTAAACTAACAATTTTCTACAGTTGAAAGAGCCATATATTCAACCTTTTCTTATGTTAGATCTGCAGAAGAATTGAGGTTTCAATAAGCCAATCACATTTATTTTGTCATGGCCCAAATTTTACATCAACATGAATCTTAGTTCTATTTGTTGATGACAAAAATCGATTCCATATATACACATGAATTCCAAAAACGTGAAAATATTTATCAATAGCCAAATTCCTTACAATGCATAATATAAATATGACTATTCATGGCTACACTTCAAATAAATCTCAAGATGAACATATATACCTTTTTCACAACCTATAATGATGATAAATAGGAAGAATGTTGGCCTTGCACTTTGAACAAAATAATTAAAGATCTCAAGAAGTTTAGTACAAGCTTATGTCATAAGCACTGCTAGATGTGACCAACCTACTTTAAGTGAAAAAATACAACCCCTGGAAAATTGCCCAACAAAGGCATCCATTGGAATATCAACACAATGTTATGTCTATGAGTGGTTGATTTTTGTAGGTTGGGTGATTCATCTTCATGTTGTATAAAATTGCTAAAAATGTAGCTCCCATGATCATGGCTACAATCATCCAACATCAAACCATATATATATACATAAAACTTATAAGATCATCAAAGATTCAACAATATTTGAGTTAACATACATAAGTGATGTATAACACATATGCATGCAACTAAATATTGAATTTTCAACATCAAATTTTTTAAGCTTCCAATTGTTTACTATACTCACACTTTTTAAAAGCAGTTGTAGTCTTGCTGTTAAAGTTGATGACCAAGCTTAGAACTGGGAAATAAAAATCTCCCCCACCAAGACCCCCCCATGCCTCCAAATGCAACTCCCATGAGCCTACGATAAATACCTATTACTAGCCTCTAACTATGCTCAAACTTTTGTCATGCAACGTTATAATACATTCACAACAAGAATAAGAAGAATAAGAAGAAGAATAAAAAGTCATTTTTGATGCTAACTTAGTTTTGGGTCCAAGTCATCCCTTTTCATAAAATTGGTTGCTATTAATCATATTAATTGCACAAACTTTGCCTTCACACACTCGTCTCCATCCTTTTGTCACATGCATTATTCACATTGTTAGTATAATTCACCATATTATTTTGGGGCACATCAACCTCACCATGATTATGTTCAATTATTGAGCTAATGAAATCGTCAATGAGTATTGCAGTAAATAGGTTGTCACCCCCCCCTTTAGTCCTCCCAACTCCTCAAACATGGCAACAACAATAACAACATAAGGTAATTTTTTTAAAGCATGAGTATTGGATGTCCGATTGAATTTTCCTTTACGTTAATACTGCTAACAACATCAACACTAAAAGAAATCTTCAAATATATGGCTGAATTTATCATTAGTATCCCAATCATAAAGGAAAAAAATGACTAATAACCCCAAAGTCGTTATGGACGAATCGTTAAGGACAATAGTCATTTAGGACATGATGTGACACAATGATGCATCAATGATGTGGCACATTTCATTCATAGTCATGAAGGACATATGTGAAATCATTAGTCATAGTTTAATCATTGTGTAATTATTTATTATCATTACAAATTATAATAATTGATATTATATAATGTAAATAATAAGATATATTTTTGTATCCATTATTTTTAATTTCATTATTTTTCATCTTATCAATTGTTGACATGTGTCACCAATTAAGCTAGGTTAAAAACTAGTTTAAATGACTAAGTATACCACTTAAATTTAGTTAGGTATGAAATATTTGGTCAATATTCCATCGTTGACCACAACAATGTCATTTTTGAAGTTTGATCCTTGGACCCTAAGGATGGAATTCAACTCATTTACCACCAAGCCACCCCATTATTGTGTAAACAATCTAGTGTTTATTTTATTTAAACATTACGCATTATTTCAAATTTGATGATTCGTATTTTATTGATAAATTGTCCAAATGAAAAAAAATAAATTCATAAATTTCTTTCAATAATGTACACACACACACACACACACACACACACATATGTGAATTATTTCAAAAGAAAAAAAATTGAATTTTTTTATTGAATAATATTTCAATGACCATTCTTTGAAAAAATAAATTAAAACACATGTTGTAAATGGAAAAACCTTTGTGGGTAGTACAAGAATAAATAAATTATATATTTCATATTTTAAACCTTCATTTGATTTATGAATTTATATTATACAAATTTGTTTTTTCCAATATATCATAATTTTATTAATAATTTCTAATTTAAAATATGAATCCATAAATTTTATTCACATAAAAATATTTATAAATGGATCATAAATAAATTATAATAAATAAATTATATAATATAATAATAATATTTTATATTAGTCATATTAAATTGATTTATACATTTAATTTACATATTTTAATTATAATTTAAAATAATAATAAATATTTAATATTGAATAATTTTCTTGAATTATAAAATTTATTCAATTACATAAAATTTAATATAATGTGTAATATATATTTACATACATATAATATATAAAGTTTTACTTCAATTGATGATAAAAAATCTAATGTAAAAATATATTATAAATTTACCACATCTTACATTTCTATTTGATTTTTAAATTATAATAAAAAATAATTTTAGTAGATCATTTTTATTAGTAAAATTTATTTCAATGTGTAATAATCAATCTACTCATATAAAATATCCAAAAATGCATCATATATCAAGTATACTCAAGAAAAATATATTTTTATATTACATATATGTATAATATTAGTGGAAATTAATTCTTTACATGTCGTAATTCTTTATGTGTGAATATACTGATAGTCATTTTTGAATCATTGTAAAATAATTTTATGATCACATTATGTATGTAATGACACATCATTTTGTCTACGTCATTTGCATAGTTGTTCTTTAGTTATATTTGAAATGATTTTATCCTAGTCACATTTTCATATGATATTTTGAACATCCACATCATTTTGTCATCAATCATGGATGCCATATAGATGAAAAATTGTAATGAAAAAATGAAATCAATCTTTTTGTCACCACGTAATCGTCTAGTAATCAAATGCACCATTTATATATGACTATAACTTTTTACACATAAAATTTGAAATAATATCCTATTACTATAGTCAATTACTAATCGTTTAGGACATTTAGTCATTGGTTTCTTGGTTGCAAAGGACAAATTTCTTTTAATGCAACAAGATGAAATAACTAACAAGAAATGCATGAAGCAAAGTGGAAACAATAAAATTAACATACTACTAAAGAGCATTGACAACTGTATCACGACAACCCCAATACTCCATATGCAATACCAATAGATAGCCATCCATTGTAGTTCCATAAACAAGATAGATAGAGATCAGCGACATCCAACCATGCGTCAAAACAACACTTACACCACCAACTCGAAGTTCATGAACATAACAATAGTTGTGTATCATTTTCGAAAGAAACCAACCACCACCATCAGCGGCCTTCCACACTCAAAACAACAACACAACACTATTCATTCACCTTGCACCTTTAGGGCCCAACAAAACAAGACACTTATAGCACCAAGATGAACTCCATGAACGGAGTAGCAACAGCCTCCCACACTGCAAACCAAAACAAAAAAAAAATCGTGTAACACCACGTCGTTTTTAGCGCCTCCCTGCCCAACCCTAAACCCTAATTTTGCTGCTTTCTCCCTAAACTCTATTTGCATCGCTTTCTCCCTAAATCCTATTTTTGCTGGCTTCTTCCTAAACCTTAAACTTCCTTCATATGAATCCCTCTGATCGTGAAACTGGTTCCCCTGGTTCCACCAGTCTGAAACTGTCATTCTTGTGCACAATTCCAAGGCCCAAAAAACCAATGGGAGGAACCTATCCCCTGTGGGGGTAGGGCCCAACAAATCTTTATTGGCTTACATGGAATCTGCGTAGTTTGGCCTGGGTTTTGTTGGGGTTTATGCAAGCTTCACAGGATGTTAACACAAAACTTTGGATGACAATTGGGAGCTTGCCAAACCTCACATTGAAGGGACCCACACTAAGTTAAAGGATATGGCCATTAATTAATTAGTTTTGCATACAGATGGTGTTCAATTGTTGATGGCCAAAAAAGTTGTACCACTTGGAGCCACTCAAGAATTTTAGCACCGATCAGTCAGCTTATTTGACTCGTAGTCATACAACCATTCATGAGAAAAGTTACTACAGATTTCCGAATGGACAACAACAGCTCATCTAGTTATGAACAGTAGGTTGATTGAGCTAGCCTACCATAGCCTACCTTAAACCCTAAACCCAAGGTTTGAATGCTGCTTAAGCACTGGTTTTTTGGACCTTATATGAAGTTGAAGATTAGGCCCATTCCCTATTAGTAAAATTCACTGAAATCCTTAGACCCAAGGTTGCAAATTGAATTGAGAAAAAAGCATTCCTCCTTTGGAATTGTGCTCAACAAATAAATAATTTTCTGATAAATAATAGATTGAATAATTGGCAATAGGGTAATTAGAGGGTATGACAAGATTTATGGATTTACCACTAATGGTTGCTGGGCAGTGAGAGCTTCAAACTTCTCCAAACTGGTCAGCTTAGAAAACTTACACCACCTGGGTGGGTGAATCCGGGGATGGGCACCAAGTCTGTCTAGCTAGGCATTTTGGGTGACGTTCAGTGACAGCCAAGTCCCAATTTTTTAAATCACTCCAGGCCAGAAAGGCTACAGAAGCTGCCCAAAATGGAAGGTCAAATCTGGGGCTGCTGCCAAATTTGGCTGCCACTACCTATAGGGCTTCAGCTTCCCATGATGTACTCCATCTGTTCAGTGCAAAGAAAATAATGTCAAGTTCTAAAATTGGCTCATTTTCACCACTTTAACAAGGAGGGAATCAGGGTTCTAATTTTCTGCTAAAAAGTTTAAAATGCAAAGTTCAAAGGAATATCTGACTTTTGGGTGTCGTTAGAAAGCTGAAAAGTGCTCGCTCTTATGAATTCCCCTTAAGTTTCCATGGGCAATTGCTGCAAGATGAAGTCTTTTATTTAGTTTTGCCCAATGGTGTTCTGTCCCTCTCTTCTCCCATAATAGGTAAGCTTATGTCTGTGGCCCCAAACACACCAATTGGCCCCAACAATCATCTGAGAGACTTTACAATTATTGTTTTCCCAAGAAGGGCTCATCATTGATGCCCTAGAGTTTGTGGGCCCTTTCTCCTCTCCTCTCTTCTTTTCTTTGTTTTTTGAAACTTCTTCCTTAAGTGTCCTTTGCTCCTCTCAAAACCTCAACTTCCCTCAACGAATGGTTTTTGCTTTTTTTTTGGTCCTCCAAGCCCCAACCATTTGCGCCTTTAGTGGGTACTTTACTCATCACAATGCCCATTGATGCTTGCCTTTGAACCAACCATGATGTAAGAACTACCTTACCCTAGGGTTAGTTTTGTCATTAAAATATGAAGTTGAGGTATTAAAAAACATCATACTTATTCTCACATTCTGAATAGTTTCACTCCTCCTATAACCATATCATGGTAGATCATGAAAGAAGTAATATTTTCAAATTAAAAAACGAATTAAGTTTTTGAAAAAAATAAAATTTGCCTGGTCAATGTGGAAGTTGACCCTAGGTTACCATAGTCTACTTAATTGCATACATGGGATGGTAGACCCATATGATGTCCAATATGCCTAATCAATTTTGCTCACAACAACTTCACAACACAATGCCATTGATTATTCATATGACGGGGCAATATCTATATATATGATGGTCCATAAAATAAAATGAAATATAGACGCCATCCATATATTTGAAAAAACAAATTGATTAAGGTCGAACACAGTTTTGACCAATTGGAAGGACAAATACTGCGTGGAAGTCAATGAAAATTACATATGTGAATAGGGACACAAGTAGAGTGAGGCCCTAAAAGGATGTGAATTTTCTCTATGCACTGACTTCATTCATTCATTTGTGCTGTTCAAAAAGAGGAAAAAGAAAAAAGAAAAGGATGTGAATTTTTCTTGTGGGGTGGTACAAGATTGGACTAGAGTACAAAGAAAAAAGGTTGCTCACATGAAAAGGAGTACAATGAACCCATAAAAGGATTTGAATCTGCAGGGTATGATCAAAGTTTGGCGCTGGGGGGAAATAAAAGAAAGAACAAAAACAAAGAAAATTTTCCACATAAGAAGCCCAGAAAGGCAAACAGATAAGCCCACCAAATTTTTTATTAAAAAAACAAACTTGCAAGACACTACCTATTCACTTATCTCACAAGACCCCAAAATGTCAAACTACTGTACTACCGAAATAGGGCATCTTGAACTAAAGAACAAATCTAACAAAAAACTGGAAATCTGTCAAGATTTTAAATTAGAAGGAGAGTTGTTTCCTTCTTTTGGGGCACACATGGAAAAAATGCTAAACCTACTGCCCACGGTACACACTACCCCCTTATGCTCAATCTGGTCAACAATACCTAATGTTGTTATGTTGAGCCAGAGTGAACCAGCAGCCACCAGCACACTATCCACTGGATGCCCTTCAGCACTCAGATATGGATGAATCTCAACTGAGTTGTTTATCTAGTTTAACCTGATAACCCATTGTGTGAGAAGTAAGTCCTATCTATGTATGTATAGGTAGGAAAACAGGTGACTACTAGTTAAGTAGGTGATTTATACATAGGTAGGGGCTGTTTTTACTACCTATCTCATAACAACTGGCAAGGAACAAGCACCCACCGGCACATGCACCATCCATTGGATGCTCATTATGACTCAGATGTGGATGAACCTCAACGGAGTTAATATGTGGTTTCATACATTGTGTAAAGAAGTAAGTCCTATGTATAGGTAGAGAGGTAGAAAAAAGGTGATTACTAGGTAAGTTGATGGTTTATACATTTATATGGGCTGTCTTTATTACCTCACTACCAACAACTCACGAATGGGTTGTTAGTAGATAGGTAAAAATAAAAAAGCGGCTGAACTAACCACCATGGTTAATTAGGAACGTGGAACCCAATAGAAAACTGTTTGCTGACCACTTACCATCAAGCAAGGTGTTATTAGGTAGGTAGGTAGTAAAATAAAAAAAAGTAGCTGGGCCAAAAAACCACGGTCAGCTAGGGGACTGGAAATCAACAGAAACTTACTGTCAAGTGGGTTGTTAGCAGAGTCCTGCAATGGGTACCCATACCCATGGGTACCCAATACCCACCCATACCCATGGGTAAATGGGTGGGTAATGGGTATGGGCTTGGACGCATGGGTGGGTAATGGGTGGGTACGAGGGACCCG
>Ga0209611_10012259_pt1 | contig 12093 bp, 16 predicted proteins | sample S1TSphgellanicum_3_FD_187693 | JGI IMG/M metagenome (GOLD analysis project Ga0209611, IMG submission 187693) | Host-associated microbial communities from peat moss isolated from Minnesota, USA - S1T2_Fc - Sphagnum magellanicum MG (SPAdes) (version 2) | ecosystem: Host-associated > Plants > Peat...
AGTATAATTTGTCAATTTTTTGTTACCTCAATGTCCTGGTTGAGAAAGGTGTGACCTAGCTAAAGCCCTCTCAAGCAAGGAGCTGAGACAACCAGTCACCTTGGCATTTGAGCTTTGATTTAACCTTAACCAAACCTCAGTCAACCCAACTCCCACTGAGGAAGAAGAAACTGAGCAAAATGCAGAGAAAGATGAGGAGGAGAAGAAAGAAGAAGAAGAAATTGGTACTGGTCCTTGGCTGGTTGAAGGAATTCAAATCTGACAATGACCTTGTGTTGTAGTTAGAAGTGAGGCATGATCTGAAGTGGTGATGGAGGCTGTGGGCAAGCAGGGGAAATGCAGATGGATAGATGGTTGGGAACAGAGAAGAGATGCAAACAGATCTTTTCCTCCACACAAATCTCTCGATGCCCAGATTTGCGAACTCTTACATCTCGCATCTGGAAACTTTTACATCTCAGATGAGAAAATCTGCAATATCTCAAATTTGGAAACTGTTACATCTTGGAGGATTTGGAGAAAATCTGAAACTTCTTGAATTTGAAAGGATGTTAGGACTTAGGACAATGATACACAGAAGCATTTGGTGCATGGAACCAATGAAACACCATAGTCATGGAAACTGCTTCTCTGATTGTTGGGGAATAACATTCCAGATGTTCAACAGAAACTTGGATGCAAGAATATGGTTTGCCCAAATTTTGGGCAAATTCTGGTGCACTTATCTCACCTGCATCAGGAGTTGATGAAGTCAGTGGGTAGTGGAGGCAGCTTGTCACTGCTATTTGTGATGAGAATGATGGTCAGCTTGTCACTGTTATACATGATGAAAACGATGGTCCAACAATTTGTGAAGGACTCTCACAAGGTTGTTTATGACTGCACGCATGTTACCTTAAAAACTGTTGTGGAGATTTCTCTGCAATCTCATTGTTATGATGTAGTGGTGATACACAAAAGTAAGCCAAGTGCAAGAGCTGAAAGGATGGAAGGGGAGCATCAGTCAGACCAGTTTTACCTTCTCCAACAGGAACCCTGCTCTGTAGTGGTCTTACACGAAAGTAAGCAAAGCACAAGAGCCTAAAGGAAGCAAGTGGAGCATCAGTGAGACAAATTTTACCTTCTCCAACCGGAACCCTGCTCTAGAGTTTGTATTTATTCAGTCAAGCAGAGCCACTTCCCAAAGTAGAAGGCAGTGTGGTGCAGGGATGGAATTTTTAAATTCTTGTATTTGTATCATGTTCCCAGTCTGTTCCCATCTGTTTGCAATGATGTTCTCAGGTTTTCAAGAGGGTTCCTCAGGAAGTTCTTCAAGTTCTCAATGTGTTCCCTAACGCTGTTCCCAATAGCACCTCACTTTAACCCATATCCTTTTCCCAAAGTTCTCCTCCTCTCACCTACATACCTGACCCAAAGGGGAGGCACTTAAACTTCACATACTAACTATATTGCCACACACTAACCGCTATTTCTGGGATAATCGCTTGTTTGCAGTTTATTTTTGTGTGATAGACCAACCAAAATGGCCCATTGCCGGGGGAAAAAAAACAAAATAACTGAACTTGGGAGGCCAGCCCATCTAATGAACGTCATAATCTGGTAAGCCCGGTGTTCCCTCAGTTGGTAATGGGATATTTTCTAGGCCTGTTTCAGAATGTAACCGGTTTTTTGTGAGCAGGGGGCCGCGCGTCCCACCTAGGAAAAAACCATAAAACGCTACCTAAATAGGACCTCAAAATGGTTTACGTGTCTGTCTCATCTACATCGGTACATGCACTGGAAAGGAGGTGTGACCAGAAAAAGATCCGTGTGAAACGCCCTACCTCATGCTATTGTGTGAACAAGTTAGTTTTAGGGTTCCTAGTTTTAGGGCTAGCTGGATGTTGGGTCAACTTTCGGCGGAACCGCATTGCTGATGCCAAAGCGCATGTCTTTCTTAAGATTCCAGCTGCCTTCGGCTGATACAGCGGGGATGAGAAGATGAAGGATGTGTGTTATTTTGTGCATTTGCTATGTTAGTCCTTTGCTTTTACGGGTTTGGTGGGTGCTGTTTTCGCAAGGTGTTGAACACGGGATTTCGCTGAGGATGTGTGAAGCATATCCGGCGGCTGCGTTGCTGATGTGTGGTGGTGAGCCGTTGTGCTGGTGAATAAGAAGCCGGCTTGGAGGTCTTGAACGGGGCGGCTGATTGAGGTACTGAGGTTCAATACAAATGGTATGTTGAGTGTCAATACTATTTATGTTCATGCTGTGAAACAACGCATGTATTGTCGAAAGGGGGATAAGAAGTTGAGTTAATTCAGTGAATGTACAGTCAAGAAAACTTTTTTATAAGCATTGTCTTGGAGGTGGATCATTACTAACAGTATAAAAATCCTTGGAGTGATGGCAGCTGCTAAGGTTATGCAAGTCAATTGCATAAACAAGCACACGGAAGAGAAAGAAGCAAGTGTATTTTCAAAGTTGCTACACCCAAATGTCATGCAATTCAGAGGTTATGGAGTCCAGGAAAGCCAGCCTGTCATGATTTTGGAGCTCATGAGCAAATAATTCATGCCCTCTGCTATCTGTAGCATTATATACTTAGATGATGAAAAAGAAACCTGCTTTCCACTCCTGGAAGCAATATAATGCTACAGATAGCAGTGGCTATGAATTACCTGCATGAGAGTGGGGTGATGTACTGTGATTTGAAGGCAACCAATGTTCTTGTAAATGTTCTGGAGGATCATGATGGATATATTGTCATCTGTGCAAGTTATACTTCGCCAGTGGAAACTCGAGCTGCATGACTCTGGGTACACCCATGCCATTGGTGGGTACAACCCAGTGAGGCATTTGAAGATGAGGAGAACAGAGAAAATCAGTAGGTGTGTATAGCTTTGCAAGGATGTTCTTTGAGGTACTCACTGGGAAAGTCCCCTTCAAAGGCATACCACTAAGAAATATTCTTCAGAGCATTTGTGACAGAGTGGGACTGGGGTTTATCAGATGTGGACTATTGTCCTGGTAACCTTTATGCACTCTTTGAGAAATGTTGGGCCACAAATGCTGTAGAGCACCCTCAGTTTCCTGTAATCTGCTATCTGTTGGTGTATTACAAGGCTATAGTTTTTAAGCATCCATATGGCCTAGAGCATGTACCACATGATAATCCTCAATAATTAAGTTTCTTGGTGCAACTGATACTCTCTGGGTCCTTGGAAGATGTTGCTTCTCACAATGATGGTGACTTAATGTAGGAGACAGACTTGGGTGGGTTCACTATTAGTACCCTTACACTACTGACTAGAATGAAAGAAGACGAGTGGCTCCATAGAGCATAAGCTAGACCAGCTGTTCAGAATGGAACTGTAGTTGTTTAATCTGATGTGCAGTGGTGTAAATTGCCTGGTGGCCTGGAGCTGATCACTGCTCGGAAAGTGAAAGATGGAACAAGACCACAAGGGGAACAATATCTAATGGCTTGGGTATGTGCTGCTGTTTCATAATGTGAATGCTTCAAACATTATATATATGCCAAAGATGATGTTTATCATTCTTTCATTTATCAGTTAGTTTTATATCCTGGATTTCTTGCTATGCAGCAAATTCATTTGGGTGCAGTTGATTTTTAACTTAGTACGTCTATTTTACTGAAAACACAGTTACAATAGTACTTGATCGAGTGAAGATTGTTGTCTATTAGCATGTTTCTTTGTCAAGTATTAATGTCTCATCTTGTCTCTTTGACAGGTTGGGCCACAGTTACAATAGTACTTGATGAAGTGAATACTTTTATTGATTAGCATGTTCTTTTGTCAAAGTATGAACATCACCTTCTCAACTCTTCAACAGGCAAGGCCATTGTTGGATGAGAGGAACCTGGATGAGCTGGTGGATCCACGGTTGGGCAACACATACAATGTTTGTCAAATGCAAGCAATGATCTTAGCTGCTGCCTTATGTGTGCAACAGTCTTCACAATGACCTAAAATTAGTGAGGTGAGTCTTTTAACAAAAAAACCTTTTCTACAGTGTGAAAATCTAGATCTGATGCATTAGAATCCTTGTAACCCCTTCTCCTTGCATATGCACAACCCATAATTGCAAAAATGTGATTCCTAAAATCTTTTGTAGAAGGTAAATTGCACCATTTGGAGCATCTCATCTCTAGATTTTACTCAATCCCACTGCAACTGTTTTTTGCAGACATTTCTCATGCATATGTTTGATGGAAACATGCAGGTACTGAAGATGCTTGATGAATTCAATGACACAGACGAGGATTGAAGTGTTTTGCACAGACATGAGTTGTGAATGATGATGGAATTTGTTGAGGAGGGTTGCCATTCTGACGGGACACCAAATTATAGAGACTGAAGATCAAATGCATCTAGGACTGCCTTTGCTAGGAGTTGATAATGGCAATGCTGTCTCTGATAGTGGGGATAATAGTAGCACTGACTTATGTAGGTGACACCTGGAAGAGTATTGGGTCATTGATGAAGTTGGTGAGTCTAATCTGAGGACCATTAGCATTACCTTTCAAGATGAAGTGGTTTCAAATCTCTCTTTTGCTAGCTAGGTTTAAGCTGTTAATGCTGTTTGAAGCTGTTTGCAGCATTAACTGCAAAGGGGCTTCTTACATGAGGATGCTCATCTGTCCACATGTAGGACCCAAGGGCACATTCACCTGTCACATTGTTTGTTGTGAGCATGCCTTGGAATGATGGAATAATGTTTCACCCTTCTGCTTCAATGTAAGCTTCCACAGTGCAATGGAGACCTGAATGCTTGCTGGTGCATGTATGACCAACCTGTACACACATTTTCCTGATCCCACATTTGTGACTGCTCTTCACTACTGTTGTGCCCTTGGAGTCTCTGAGGATGACAGATGTATAGTTTCTGTCTGCAGATGTGGGGACTGTCTCTGAGGACATATGTTTTGCCAGTGAACACAAGGATTGAAGAGGTATTGTACCTGAGGCCACAGAGGAAGAGTTGGTAGTTGTAGACACTCATATCTTGTACTACAACTGTATCTGCAGCAGTGTTTGGGTTTATTTGTCTTGGACCACAGTTGAACATCTGATTGCTGTAACTACAGATGCATCTCTAATAGGATGTCCCAAGTGTTTTGTTGCTGAAAACCAAAACAATAAACAATAATGTGAAACAAAAAGGCACCGTTCTACAGAAAACATGATACTGTGCACCAGAAACAAGGGAATGATCTCCTTCTGAAACTGTTTGTGATGATCATCACCATGGCATTCCTACAAGGAGAAACTGTGCTGGCACTGGAAATTTGCCCAACAACAACCATCGCAAATGGAAAGTGCAGGTGTAACTAGTAGTACTACTAACCTGTCTGTCATTTGTGGCATCAGGACTCCAGTTTGGATCTGTGGTTCTCAGAAGTGTTGCAACTCAGAAATGTTTCAATGCCTGCCTGTATGAGGACATGACATGGATGTCCTGGATTCAAGATTGTATTGCATAATTTGTTTGTCAAATGGCAGACTTTGCTCATGACACATGTGTCCAAGTAGGCAGTATGTTCAACCTAGGTGCAGTTACATCTAACTGCATCCACAACACACCCACAACAAATCCACAATTCCTTGCACTTGAGACAAATGTATGCACAAGGGGCTTGATACCGCACCCAACAACTCTGGACATCTCGTGGCTCAGTTTCAGCATCTTGGTAAACTGCCCTGTGGAGAGCTGTGCCATAAATTGGAAAACCTCATGCCTGCCAAGGTTTACTCATTAAGGATATATACCTAGGGAAATTCCTGAACTCAGACAAACAATCCTACCAACTCCAAACCCATGAAAAAGAGCTACAGATGCACTACTGACAGGTTGATAGAATGGGTGCAGACTGCATAAACAGTGCTCAATCAAAATGCTTACCAAAGAGGCAGAAGAATGGACGAGGCAATGCAGAGAAAATGATGAGTAATCATAATAAGAAAAGAGGAAGTTGTGCATCATTTGTGCTGCACTACTGCCAATGAGAATGGTGGGCAAAGTAGTTTGGCATCACACTCCTCTATGGTTAGGCGGTGACCACATATTCCCCTAGTTGGAAGCCAATTCTGCACTCTAGGTACTTTCAAGGGCTTTCTGCTTTTGGAGGAATTAAATGTCTTATCCAGAGCACTTTTGTCCTCTCAGTACTCAGGAAATCTCTCTCATAAGAATTCAGAAATCTCCATTCTCATCTTTCAGAAAAGGCAAAGCAAGGTTAACACTTCTTCAACCAGCCACAGAGAATTCCAAGAAAGGAAAGACAAAAGAGAGAACAAAGGACCAAAGAACAAAAAACAAAATAAAACATGAAGGCAGTATGAACAATAGTGCCAGTCTCACACCAGTTCAAGGACCATCAACAGTAAGTATGGTAGTGACTTCATCATAACTTTCGCACTTACTTCATCAGCTCTCAACAGGGTAAAGGCCAGTGAAATCACTGATCTGCATACCAAGTTTTGTGCTACAAATCTGACAGCAACATGAAGACTCAGCCTGCTACTAGCTAGCAAAAAGCAACACCACAAGGAGATACCCAAAAAAAGAAAAAGGCCACAGGATAGATAAAACTCACAGAAAAGAACAGGAGGGAAGAACAAAGACCAAGTGAGCTTACAAGAAGCTCCCCACTTACAAGACTTTAAACAGAATCATTTAGAAAACTCCGAATTCCAGAAAGGAATTTTTCTTTATTGAGCAACCCTGTAGGAGGTCCTCTTTCATAACAGATTCGTTAGAGTCTAGCCTTCATTTTCCAGAAGGACAATAGGACTCACCATCTAAGAAACTAAATCTCCTCAGAAACTGCTCATCATCAGAAGTCTAAAGATGTTGGCAGTACAAAATGTTCTTCTGGGTCATGGCTTTTTATAGTCTGTTGTTGCTACTGTCAGATTGTGACACAGCTGTGCTAAAAGGAGCACCAAATTATGGTGTGTGGATTGCAGTTGTCAGGTTTTGTGCTTGCAACATGGGCTCCCAAAAGGCCAATGTACCTTGAAGGCATTGTGGTTGGCACAGCAGGGTAATTATCCTCTTGCTCCTCCTATTCACAACATTGGAATTTCTAATGGCCCAAGTCAAGCAATGTATGAAAAGACATGAACCAGTGTTTTTTGATGTCATCTAGTTACAGGTTGGTTGTATTGCCCATCTGTTCTAAAGAAATGAAGAAGGTTTTGTAGATGACTGAATTCATGTTCTTGCTTTGTGTGTTCACAGGTATTTAGATCCTGAGTATGCTATTGCTGGGAGATTCAGTGACAAGTGTGATGTCTACTCATTTGGAGTCATTCTTCTGGAGCTGATCACTGGTCGTAAACCAATAGATTTTTCAAGGTCCACTGATGAAAGAATCCTAGTCACTTGGGTATGTTCTGCTGTTTCATAATGTGAACATATCAAGTATTATATATATGCCAAAGATGAATTTTTCATTCTTTCATTTATTAGTTGATTTTAAATCCTGGATTTCTTGCTATGTAGTAAACTGGTTTTGGGTGCAGTTGATTTTGAAGTTAGGATGTCTATTTTAGTGAAAACACAGGTATGATAGTACTTGATCAAGTGAAGACTGGCATCCATTAGCATGTTCATTTGTCAAGTATTAACGTCATCTTCTTGTCCCTTCAACAGGCAGAACCACTGTTTAATGAGTGCAAACCTGGATGAGCTGGTTAATCCATGGTTAGGCAGTGCATACAATGTTAGTCAAGTGCAAGCAATGATCTGGGCTTCTGCCTTATGTGTGCAAAAGTTTTCACATTGCCAATCTCAAATTAGTGAGGTCAGTCTTTTCTTAAGGAAAGCTGATGCACAGTTGGAAAATTGAGACCTGATACATCAGAATCCTCATAACCCCTTCTCCTTGCATATCCAAAAACAGTAATTGCACAAATGTAATTTGTAAAATCGTTTGATAAATTGCACTATTTGTCACCGCTCTCATCTCTACATGATGACATTTTTACTCAAACCTGCTGCAACTGTTTACTGCATATGTTTGGAGCAAACATGGAGGTACTGAAGATGCTCACTGAAATGGTTCATCATGTTGGCATGAGACAGAATCTATGAGCAATGGGGAGGAGGATTTACGTGTTTTGCAGACTTGACCTGTGAATGCTGATGGAATCTGTTGACAAGGGTTGTGACTCTGATGGGACATCAAATTACAGAGACCATAAAGAAGATATTCAAATGCATCTAGCACTGCCCCTGCTAGGAGTTGATAACAGCAATGCTATTTCTGAAAGTAGTATATATCATAGGAGTAGACTTATGGAGGACATACCTGGAAGATGTAATGAATTATAGCAGCACTGACTTAAGTAGTAGGGTCGTGGAAGAGTATTCGGTTCTAGATGTAGTGGGTCAGCAGTTCTGAAGACTAATAACATTGCATTTGAAATGGTATACTTCATTGTTTTTTTGTTGCCACAATGTCCTGGTTGAGAGGCATGGCCTAGCTAAGGTCCTCTCCACCAAGGAGCTGAGACAGCCATTCACATTGGCATTTCAAATCTCAAGTTTTGGCACCTCATCGGATTCTTCAAGTTCTGCATTAACTGTAAAGGAGCTTCTCTCATGATCATACCCATCTGTCCATGTGTATGACCCCAACATAAACTCACTCGTTACTTGGAATGATAATATTTCACCCTCTGCTTCAAAGTAAGTTTTGGTGCCACAATGGAGACCTGAATACTTGGAGGTGCACGTATCACCAATCACATTTTACATGCCCCACATTGGTGACTGCTCTCAGCACTACTGTCTTGCCCTTCAAGGCACTGAGGGCAATGGATGAGTCGTTGTAAGTCTGCAGATGTGGGGACTATCGCTGGGCACACAAACACTTCACCAGTTAATGCAAGGATTGAGGTGTTGTTCCCAAGGCCACTAATGGTAGATACTAGACCATTGTATACTAGACCTGCATCTGCAGTGGCATTTGGGTTGAACATCCCAATTCTCCCAAAATTGCAGGTAATTTGATCATTGACTCGCACCTAGGGATTATGTACTTTAGATCTCACACTCGAATTTTTCATTTTAGATTGTTCAACGAGAATTTGCAACCTGATGAGAGCTCATCAATCATTGTGTTTGAAAATCTTTGCACTCTCAACTAAAATACTAAGGGATTAAAAACTCAGAACTCTATAGTTGTTAAAATCTTGTTGTTTGTGTGTGTGTGTGTGTGTTGTAGGCTAATGTGAGGCCACTGATAGTGCAGAATATTTACAAAGCTCTTGGATTTCAGTACATAATTGGTGCCATCCCAGTCATAGTGCTCACATTTGTTGGATATTGGGCTTATGGTAATGGTGTGAGTGAATACCTATTGTATTCAACCTCTGGTTCCACATGGTTGGTTACAGTTGCCAATGTAGCGGCATTCTTACAAATCCTTGTCACCATACATTTGAGTATATATTTATGCTCCTCAAGCTCCTTCTCAGCTTCTCAAGCTCTTCATGAAACTTCTACCCATCTAATAGGGTTTTCCTTGCTTGATTGTACACTAGCTATGAAATCCTCTAGTGCAAATAACCAATTTGCTAAAAGGAATCAACCACAGAATGTACGAGCTTTCATAAAAAAACATTTCCTTATGTGTTTGCGACCGATTAATCGACTAAACTAGTGACTGACTAGGGAGTCAGTAACTCATAATAGTTTTCTTTGTATTGTAGATCTATGTTTTGCCTATGTTTGAGTTCTTGGATTCAACACTCTCTAAGGTAAAAAGGCACCAAGTCAAGGAGAATGTTGTTGATGATGATGTACTCAAAGCTGGGACTAAGGAATGATCAAAACAAAAGATGTTGCTTCACTTCTTCACACGCATAATATACATTGCCATCACTACTTTGCTTGGAGCTATGTTTCCATTTTTTGGAGACATTCTTGAACTCGGTGCCGCCGTGATTGTCTTTCCTTTCAACTTTGGCTTGGTCCATCACATGTATTTGAAGGTAGGTTACTTATCATAATTAAAACCCCATGACAAAATCACCTCCTCCCCATTTCAACGTTTCAACCCAGCAAATTTCAAAATCATCAACAAAATTTTGGTATGAGTGTTCTCCAAAGGCTGTACTAATATGGTGTTTTAGGGTTTAGGGTTTTTTTGGGGAAAACAAATCAAGGTGGATGATGACTTTTTAAATCCAATTGGACAAATTTTAATCTCTACCCTAGATGATGGAAATGAATAGATTGTAGTGATCGAAAATTGTAGTAAATTGCATGTCTGTTAACCCTAATTTTACAAAGCTTGACCATGGAACATATTGAGGAATTATCGTTAACTTTGTTGTGTATGGGATATGGGTATCATAGGTGAAGGGCAAGAATTTTTCATGGTACAAACAAACATGGCATTGGTCAATGATAGTGATAACCGTTGTTTTAACAATGGATGTTGTTATTGCATCTTTGCGAAATATAGTCACAAATTCATCCCAGTATTGAATATTTCATAGTAACAATTAATCATTGATTTTGTACACTCCATTTATGGACAAGGAGATTAAGATTTTTCTTTAAGGCTTCTAGTAGTGACAAAAATGGGTCTAAAAAGGGGTTTTTAGAACATGTCCCCACATTTGTGTTGGCCACTACTAGTATTTGCCACTTCCAAAATAGACTTTTGATTATTTCCCTTTCATTGTCAGGGTTTTCCCTTAAAATCTCATTTAGAGTGCTAAAATGGCTACCTTCAATTGCATAGTGGAGCTTAACATTTTGTTGTAAGTTTATTTTTTTATGAAGAAATATTAAGATGCAGTCATATCTTTGTATAACATTTAAGCAATTGGTTTTTTTTACGATGAAAATTATTTGGCTACTTTTTTTCACAATTTTTTGTATTTGTTTTCATTTAAAGTTATTGGTAATAGTTCAACTTTTAATTTTGTAACTATGGTGATAAAACAATTTCATATGTTTGATTAATATATACATATTGAGTTTTAGTTGACTTTTATACTATGTGTTTAAAACATAAAAACAAATTCAACCAAAACGAAAACAAAGGCTCCACAAAAAATAAAGTAAATCAATTCATCACACCAAGCAATTACCATAATTTTCTATTGGGGGAAATGAACCCCAACCACAAGGGTATTGCCTTCTACAACAAGAGAGTTCTACACCCATGAACAACAATTAAACCCCTACCCAACTTTCAAACATCCAACCCTGGATTGAATAGAAAAAAAAAGGAGATGAGGTCGAAGGATTCAGATTCAATCAAAGGATACGAGATGAACTTGAAAGGGAAAGGGAAAAGGGGGGTTGAGGGGGGTGTCGAACAAAGAAGGAGACAAGATAGAGCATGATGAGCTAAGGTGGGGTTTAAACTAAAAAGGTAAGAGTCAACAAGAGTGCAAATTGGTTTTTTCTTGTGGAATAAATTGTTGAATCTATTTTTCAAAACCAACAAGGCCGAATGTGGGCAACAATCATAATTTGCCATGAATGTGGATTGAAATGAGGACTTGGACTTGTTTTGAACAAGGCAAATTTAGGAATGTAAATTCTATCATATACACAATTGTTTTGAACTATTTGCCTCAATGATCAGCAACATAGGTTCATCATTAAATGTCATGGAATCGTAAAAAAAGCTTGATTTTTGGACTTTGATTTGAACAATAATCATTATAATGAACATCACATGTTGGAGAGATATGAAATTCACTACATGACAATTTTCACATATTTTAAATGGAGGTGTATAAGGGCTAATTGTCAACAACACTTTAGTCATTAGAAAAATTAAAGATTAAATATTTTAAAACAAGGAATACATGAATATAACAAATAATTTTTTTTAAAAAAAATAGTTAGTGAAAAAAAATTTGGTAAAATGAAATTGAAAGGAAAAATGAAGATGAATAAAAAATGGTGGGAAAATGTGAAAAAAAAAATTAGGAAAGAAAAGGAAATAACAAAAGAAAAGGAACACACACATACACACAACATTTAATGAAAAATAATGAAATGCATAAAAATAATAGTTAATAAGAAATGTTGCGAAAAAAAAATTTAAACCAA